>Ga0116230_10003087_pt1 | contig 16162 bp, 15 predicted proteins | sample S1TSphfallax_3_FD_88678 | JGI IMG/M metagenome (GOLD analysis project Ga0116230, IMG submission 88678) | Host-associated microbial communities from peat moss isolated from Minnesota, USA - S1T2_Fd - Sphagnum fallax MG | ecosystem: Host-associated > Plants > Peat moss > Unclassified | place... | reverse complement strand
TTCGAGCGGCTGCTGGCGGTGCAACTGGAAACGGTGCGGCGCCGGGAGGCTACAGGCGCCGTTGGATTGAGTCTTGAAACCATCGCCGGCGCTTTGGATGGCGCCATCCGTGCCAAAGCCTGGCCGCAGCGCGTGCTCACGCTGTTTGAGACGCTGAGAGGCCAGGTCAGTGGCGGGCGTCTGGCCGAAGACCCTGGGATGGAGCGGCTGGTGCAGCGCATCCAGGCGCTGCGGGCTAAGACGGTCGCCCAAGGCTGCACTGAACAGGAGGCGTTGGCGGCGGCGGAGAAGGTGGCCGAATTGCTGGACCGGCACGGGCTTTCGCTAAACGAGCTGGAATTCAAAGCACAGCCCTGTGAGGGGATCGGGATACAAACCAACCGCCGCCGCGCGGCACCCATTGATGCCTGTATCCCGGCGATTGCAAAGTTCTTCGACTGCCGCGTGTGGCAGGAGCGCGTTGAGGATGCGCCGCTGCACTATATTTTCTTCGGCCTGCGCGGCGATGTGGCGGCGGCGCAATATTTGTATGAGATGGTTGAGCGCGCCTTCGACACGGAGACGGATGCCTTCCGCGCCAGTGATGTTTACTTTGCAATGGCAGGCGAACGCCGCAGCGCCACCAACTCATTCCAGACTGGGCTGGCGCAGGGTATTGCCGGCAAGCTACAATCCATGCGCGCGGCGCGCGATGCAGTCGTGCGCAGCGCCTCCGGCCGCGACTTGGTGCCCGTGAAGGCGGCGATGGTGGATGAGGAGATGGCGAAGCTAGGACTCAGCCTGACCACAAGGGTCTTGAGCCGCGCGAAGAGCGTTATCACCGACGCGTTTCAAGCGGGCCAGGCGGCGGGCGAACGGTTCGAATTCGCCCCGGCAATCACAAGGGCGGCGTGATCCGCCAGCAGCTTTCGCCGATGCGTAATTAGTTCGTTTTCCATCCCGCTGTTTCATCGCGGTCATTGTCGTACGAAGGGCTCTATAGGCCGTCGACAGCGCCGCCAAATAGCTCATACGCCGCCAGCAGGAATTTTTCCGGCTGCTCCAGCGCTATCGAATGCGAGCATGACGCCAGCAGCGTAACATCCGCCTGCGGCAGCGCCTCGGCAAGCTTCAATGTAATGGAGCACGGGAACGCCGCATCGTTCCGCCCATGCAGCATCCGGATCGCGGCGCGATTGGCCGCCAATTCCTCCGCTGTCACCACCGCTGCGGTCGCATACCCTTGCGCGTCGCCGGCGAACATTTTTGTGAAATAATTTTTGTAGCTGGGATCATCGAACAATGTTTTTACCCGATTTTCGATATACGCATCGGTGATATGGCGTTCGTCGTGAATCAGTATTCTGGCCGTTGCCCGCAAATCTTCGCGCGTTTCCGGAAATGTCCAGCAGCGTATCGTGGCGTCGTTCACCGCAAATGCCGCACCCATCGCGCCGGTGGCGAGTATCTTCGTGATTCGCGACTCGGTTGCCGCCAGTTTCAACGCCAGCGCGCCAGAGAGCGAGTGGCCGCAAATGCCGATCTCCTCGCCCGGCATCAGCGCGATCATCTCGCGGCATTGGCCTAGCCAGAAATCGATGTCGAAATAGGGTTCGCTGAGGCGGCGCCCGGACTGGCCGAAACCGATTAGGTCCATCGCGAACACATGGTAGCGCGCGATCAGTGGCTCAAGAACCACACGCCAGTTGCCGATCGTCGAGGCCCCTGGCCCAGAACCATGGATCAACAGCAACGGCAGCCCCGCCCCCGCCTCGATGTAATGGACGGGCACGTCCTCATAGTTGAATGTCTTTGATTGATAAGTCGCCATCGATACCCCCGCCAATACGGCAAGCTGAAGGTATGACTACGAAAAAAGCAGCGTGTGACTTTTCCGAATGATGGAACCGGCTTTCCGCATCCACCTATGACAGCAGCGTCCCGGCCCGCGGCGGCGGCACCGCCATCGCCTCGAACAAGCCCAGAATATGGTCGCGCTGCCGCAGCATATGCACGCGAATACTCTCGGAGAGTGCGGCAAAATTCTTCGCCCGGAACGCGTCGAGAATTTCCCGGTGCTCGCGCACCGCGGCGGCTGAGACCTCCGGGTTGCGATCATAAAGCCGTTCGAACCAGCGCAAATGAATATCCGTACCAGCGCCAAGCTCCGTCACGAACGGGTTCTTGCAGCCTGAGCGGATCGCGTGATGAAACGCCTCGCACTGGCCCTTATAAGCCGCCACGTCGTTCTGAGCGACAGCGATCGCCATCGCATCGATCAGGGCCGCCATGTCATCGCATTGCGCAGGCGTTGCCTCCAACGAGGCAAGATAGGTGCGCCCGGCATCGACGATCCACCATAAATCATATTTCTGCGAGATCAGGTTGGGTGTGGGCACCGCGACAATCCTGTCGCGCGGCCCAAAGCGCTCCGCCAGCCCAATCATCTGCAGCGCCATCAGCGCCTCGCGGACCGGCGCGCGGCTGACGCCGAAACTCTCGGCAAGCCCCTCCTCCGAAAGCCGCGTACCCGGCGCCATATCCCCGTTCAGAATGCGGCCTTCCAGCTTCGCATAAATCTGCGACGCCAGCGTTTCGCGATGCAACCCCAGTTCAGTCACTTCACGTCCGGACAAGGCAAAAACGCTCCCAGCAAGGTGTGTTCGGCTATTTAACATAAAATAATCGGCGATGCGTGCACTAGATGGGCCGGCCGCCATATCCGCCGGAGGCGCGGGTGATCTCGGCGGCCGTCGCTGAAAGCAGGGCGCTGAGCCGGGCAACCGTCGTATCCGTCATCTGGCTGCGCGTCGCCGTCACCGAAATTGCGGCGATGCAATGCCCCAGCTCGTTATGAATCGGGGCGGCGATGCACCGGCGCCCCGCCATGCTTTCCTCATGGTCCACGGCAATGCCGTCCTGCCGGATCGTCTGCAATTCCCTTGCAAAATTGGAAGGCTCGCAAATCGTGCGCTCGGTCAGCCGCGCCAGCCCGCCGGACATATAGCGGCTCACCTGGCCGGCATCGGCGGCATTGGCGAGCAGGATCTTGCCCATCGCCGTCGCGTGCAGCGGCAGGGCGCTTCCCGGTGGCTGCGCAGGGGACATCGGGGTGTTGCTGGCCTGCTTCACCAGGAGCAGATTGCCGTTTTCCAGCACGCCGAGATTAACGGTCGCTCCCAGCCGACTCGCCAGACCCTCGATCCGCGGCACCGCTTCAGTGATAAAATCCCGCCGGCGCAAAAACCCCGCGCCGATCGCAAAACATTGGCTGCCGACCGTCCAGACGGATTCCTCCCGGTCGAACCGCACAAACCTTTTCTGTTCCAGCGTGGTCAGCAGCCGGTGCGTGGTGGAAGGCGGCAATTTAGCGCGCTGCGAAAGCTCAGTCAGCCGGCACCCTTTCTCTGAGAGGATCTCCATGAGGGTCAATGCGCGCATCAGTGACTGCACAAGGTCACCATCTGCTCGCTTTGGTTTGGCGGCGCTTACGAGTGCCAGCTCGGGACGTTCGAGTGTTTGAGACATTTTTTAACCTTTCCGACCAGGTTGACCCGGTGCGGCGCATTCCTCGTCCGACGACTGTATTCCGTCGACGGACGACGATAACTATAGAGGGCCATCCGATTATGTCAACGGAATTCCGAACACCTTCCGTGATCCGGAAACCCGCCCCCACGCCGCCGCCGCTTCGGCATGATGCTTCGATCAGGAACAGGAGCTCGCATGGCCGCCATCGAAATTTTCAGCCCGGACAGTCTGGGTAAGCCCCGAGGCCAATATTCCCAGATCACCCGCGTCAAAGCCTCGGAATTCCTATTCATCGCCGGCCAGCTCTCGGCGGATTCGCAGGGCAGTATCATCGGCGACGATGATTTCGATGCGCAATGCACGCAAATCTTCGCCAATATCGCGACCGCGCTGGAAGCCTGCGGCGCCACCTGGAAGAATGTCGTGCAGTTTACGACCTTTCTGGTCGACACCCGCGATATCCCGAAATTTTTCGCGTACCGGCTGCGCGAATTCCCAAAAATCTTCCCGGATGGCATCTACCCGCCAAACACGCTGCTGCTCGTCAGCCGGCTGGTCGAGGAGCCGTTCAAGGTTGAAGTGCAAACCGTCGCGGCCCTGTGAGGAGAGCGTGAAATTCGCGACGATCGATATTATGGGCGAAACTCTGGCCGGGGTGGTTGATCCGGCGCGCGGCAAATTCTGGCCTTTGGGCGACCTCATGAACGGGCTGGCCGATGCGGCCGACCTGATCGCGGCGCTGCCGCAGCTCATGGCCACACCGCTTTCCCCGCCAACCAGCGATAGCCTCGCGCTCACGGATGTCGCCCTCCGCGCCCCCATCCTGAAACCGCCCCATAACATCATCTGTGTGGGCAAAAACTACCGCGCCCATGCAGAGGAATTCAGCAAAAGCGGTTTTGACGCCGGAAGTTCAGCTGCCGAAGCGATCCCTGAATTCCCAATCATCTTCTCCAAGCCGGCCACCACCATCACCGGCCCGGATGCGCCGATTCCGCTGATCCACGGCCTGGATGAAGCGGTGGATTACGAAGCCGAGCTCGCCGTCATCATCGGGAAGGGCGGCCGCTTCATCTCCCGCGCCGAGGCAATGTCGTATGTGTTCGGCTACACGATCATCAACGATGTCACCGCGCGCGACCTGCAGCGCCAACACAAGCAATGGTTCCTGGGCAAGGGGATCGACGGGTTCTGCCCGATGGGGCCCTACATCGTCACCGCCGATGAGCTGAACGTAACCGATGTGCGCGTGATCTGCCGTGTAAACGGGCAGACGCGGCAGGATGCCCGCACGCGCGATCTCATCTTCGATATTCCCACCTTGATCGCAACGATTTCCAAAAGCATGACGCTCAGCCCGGGTGACATTATCGCAACCGGCACGCCCGAAGGTGTGGGCATAGGCTTCACCCCGCCAAAATTTCTCGCCGAAGGCGACGTGGTGGAATGTGAAATCCCCGGCATCGGCATATTGCGCAATACTGTGCGGCGGTTTTAGGAAGTGAAAACGTCAGCAAGACGTTCTTTTTTGATTCTAAGCCCGCGGCCATTTCACGACCGCGGCCTCATACAGCAAACGTTTTTTGCTTTCTTTTTTTCAAAAAAGAAGCGCTTCCCTTCACCTCTCATACCCGGCCGGCACATGCCGCGCACCGCGATTAATCCCTTCATCGAACCACTGCGTCTTCGAGACGAAGCGCAGCGCATCCGAACGCAGTGATTCCAGATTAGCCGGCCATTTGCCGATGACAAACCCATACAAATAAGACCACCATTGAACATGGTTGGTCAGCGGCCGCTGCTGCGCTTCCCAGGCAACGAGCGCTGAGGGAATGTCGCCGGCTTTATCCATCGCCATCGCCAGCGCCATCACATTGTTGAACGCCGTATTCGCGGCCTGGCCGAGATTGGGCGGCATCGCATGCGCCGCATCGCCGACCACGACGACTTTGCCATGGCTCCACCGCCGGCATCGCACATTGACAAGCCTGTCCCACCGGCTGGCCTCAGCAAAGCGGCCGATAAGGTCGGCGGCGACCGGAAATTTCTCCGTCCAGAGCTCGCGGTCCACCGGCATTTTCCGCGCCCGCTCGTCATTAACCGGGGCAGAGAGAAAGATGTATGTCTCATCCTGCGTGCAAGGATTATAAAGCAACCGCCAAGAATCTTTCCAATATTCGGTAATAATGTCGGTCGGATCGGTTTCCTGCCGGTCGATCATCATGCGAATGCCGGCCTCGATCCCGAAATCGATCCAGGCGGTCCCCAAAATCTGTTCCCGCAGAATCGAATAGGCGCCATTGGCGACAATCACCAAATCGGCCTTCCGCTGCCGCCCGCCTTCCTGCACCAACGTCCCATCCGGCCGCACTTCAGTGACGACGGAAGACGTTATGATCTCCACGCCATTGGCGACGCAGCGATCGATCAGCGACTGATACAAATCCGCGCGCGGCGGCAGCAACATGCGGTCTGTCTCGGTCATCGGCCGCGTCATCAGAATATTGCCGTTGCCATCGGTAATCCGCCATTCTCGGATATTGCGTGCATGCGCCACGGCTTGCTCATAGGCCCCCAGCACCTGCAAAGTTTTGAGCCCGCTCTCCCACAGCCAGATGCCGGCGCCGAACATGCGCAGGTCTTTCGCGCGTTCATGCAGCGTCACTTTCCAGCCCAGCTGCGAGAAGCGCGCCGCCGCGCAAAGCCCCGCGAGGCCGGCCCCTGCAATTTCAACGCTTTTCGTCATGCCATCAAACCCCGCTTTGGTTGCACCGCGTCGCGCGGCAAAAGAATGCGGCAGAAAAGCCATATCTGCCCGGCATCGGTCAATTTATCCGTTCCCTAAAGGCGCGCAAAACACTGATCGCGGTTTTCTATTTCCGCAATGCGGAACTGTATCACAGGCGGCAGCATCAGCGCCTATGTTGCCGTCTGTATTCTATTTTCAGCATCAGCGGGAGACGCCCCATGCCATCAGATTCCAGCCTCGATGACTTCGACGCCTCCGGCGATGACATCCAACTCGTCAATGAAAAAGCCCTCAACTGGTTCGACGTTTCCGCCATCGGCACCGGCGAAATGCTGTTCACCGCTGGCTTCGCCTGGATCGTCTACATCGCCAGCCTGTACGGCATCAAATGGACGATTTTCGGCTTCATCGGCGGCGTCGTGGTCATTCACTGCGCCTGGTGGCTGTACCGCGAGATGATCACCGCGGTGCCAGAACCCGGCTCGCTGCAATCCTATGCGCGCGAAGGCGGCCTTTTCTCGCTTGGCACCACATATTTTGTCGGCTATGCGCCGGTCTACGGCGCCTTCATGTGGCTGGAACTGCAGGTCGCGCAAGGCTTGTTTCATGACCTGTTTCCCTCGATCGCCTCCTGGATCTGGCCTTACGTCATCATCGGCCCGGTGGTCGCGCTCAACCTGATGGGCAACCAGGTCACCGGCAAGGTGCAATCCTTCCTCGTCATCTGCACGCTGATCGGTGACGGCGTCGCCGCGATCTTCGTCTGGTACCTGATCGCTGATCATCACGATTTCGCCGCCAACTGGTCCTCGCCCTCACCAATCAACTGGCTCTCGCCGTTCACCGTCGTCGGGCTTTGGATCGGCATCATGGCGGCGGTGCTGGAAGTGCAGCAGGTGTTGGTGGATGAATGGAGCGATTTCAACCGCTCGCGCGATGTCGGCCTGCTTTCTGCCGCCTGGCAGCTATGGGTTCGGCAAATCCCGCTCGCTTTCGCGGTGCTGGCGGGCATGCCGCTGGTCGCACTTTCCACCATGGCGGTGCCGACGGTTGAGCTGATCCACGCCAAGCTCGGCGCCGGCCCGCTTTTCTACCTCGCCCTCACCTCCATGCTGATCGCGACCTACACCACGTTCAGCGTGTATTTCATGGCGGAAGGCAAGGTGCTGGCCTTGTATTCGCAACAGGGCGCGTTGCCCCGCGCGGTCGGCCAATATTCCTCCCGCGCCGTGCCCTGGATCGCCATTCTTCTCCTGGCCGCTTTCGCTCTGGTGGGTGCGTATTTCACCAACACCACCTTCATCATCTCGATGCTCTCCAACTGGTCCGCCTCGCTCTATTTCGTCATCGCGCTCTTCTTCCTCGGCATGCGCCGCCGCAAGGACCTCGACCGTCCGCTGAAGGTGAAATTCGGCGTCCCGGTCGCCATCTTCCTGCTGCTCTTTACCGGTGTCATCGCCTACGCCATTTTCATCAGCGACTGGCAGGCGGGTCTGGCCTGGTATGTCGTTGTCGGCGCCTTCGTCCTGTACGACGCCTTCATCGTCCCCCGCACCAAGCGCGGCGGCCATTACCGCGACCAGGTGCTGCGCAAACGCACCAGCGCCGTCCGCCTTTGAAATCGCCGTTGCGAAGGAACCCAACATGAGCCAGCCCGCAGCCTCCTACGACTATCTTCCAAAACCCGAAGTTACGACCGGTGATTTCATGCGCGACGTGCTCGACCAATACTACCTGCGCAAATGGAACCCGAACAAGGACACCGTGATCTCGGTCAAATCCTGGAAGGACTGGCCGATGATCGTCCGGATGCCGGACCTGCAGAAGGATTTCACGGTGATGATCCATGAAGGCCTGGTGCAGGAAGTCACCAACGGCCAGGCGCCGCAGCCACGCATTCTCACCATCATGCTGGCCGAGACCATGCAGCGCATCTATTACGATGAAACCACCTCGGCGATCGAACTGATCGCCGGCCGCATCAAAGTCCGCGGCAATGAAACCGAACGCCGGCGCATGCTGGCGGCCATCTCTTATCTGACGTGGTGAACATGGACGGCATCGTCGATAAAAAATCCAGCAACGCGCCCCGTAAGCTGGTCGGCACATCGGTGCCGCGCACCGAGGACCTCGCTCTCCTCACCGGCACCGCGCGCTTCATTGATGATCTGCGCTTTCCCGGCATGCTGTACGCAAAAATCTTGCGCAGCCCACGCGCCCATGCGCGCATCAAGGTCGATACCAGTGCCGCCGCCGGCATGCCCGGCGTGCATGCGGTCATGGCTGGCGCCGAACTGGTCGGCAAGGTCAAGCCCTGGGGTGACCTGATGCAGGACCTGCTGGTCGGCGATCATTTCCCGTTTGCGCTGGACAAGGTCCTTTTCGAAGGCCAGGAAATCGCCGCCGTGGTGGCGGATACCAAATTCCAGGCGCAAGACGCGCTCGAAGCCATCGTCGTCGAATACCAAGACCTACCTGTTATGATCGACGCCGAATCCGCGCTGGCCGATGACGCGCCGCTGATCCAGGAAGGCATCAACTACGAATTCGGCGAAGGCAATATTTTTGATCGCTACCGCGTCCGCATCGGCGACTACGATACGGCGGAGGCGGACGCCGATCTCGTCATCCGTCAACGCTTCTCCAGCAACCGCCAGGCCGGCGCGGCGCTCGACCCGCATGGCTGCGTCGCGAGCTTCGACAGCTTTACCGGCGGCCTCACCCTCTACTCCTCCACCCAATCCACCTTCATGCTGCGCGATTCGATCGCCGACGTCCTGCAGATGCCCCGCAACAAAGTGCGCGTCGTCGCACCTGAAGTCGGCGCCGGCTTTGGCTCGAAAGTGCAGATGTTCCCGCATGAAGTCATCGCCTGCATCTTTTCCATGCGCCTCGGTCGACCGATTCATCTAGTGCTCAGCCGCGCCGACATCTTCCGCGTCGGCACCGCCCGCAACAGCCAGATACGCCATGTGGAAATGACGTTCAAAAAGGATGGCCGCATCACCGGATACCGCGACTACGTCATCCAGAATTCCGGCGCGCTATCCTTCTGGGGCAACCAGGTCGTGCATATCGGCACCAATGTCGGCCTGCTGCCCTACCCGATTCCGAACCTGCATATCGACGGTGAAATCGTCCACACCAACACCGCCCCCGGCGGTGCGCTGCGCGGCTTCGGTATTCCGCAGATCATCTGGGCAAAAGAACAGATCGTCGACATGGCCGCCAACGCCCTGGGGCTCGATCCGCTCGATGTCCGCGCGCTCAACACCATCACCCGCGGCGAATGCCCGCTCGTCACCCCCATCGGCCAGCGCGTGGACAGCACCTCCATCGACGAATGCCTCCAGCGCGCCGCAGCGGAAATCCGCTGGAAGGAAATCCGCGCCAACAAGCAGCCCAATGAAGGTGTTGGCATGGCGATTTCCATGAAATACACCTCCTGCCGCCACCCTTCCTTCGACACTGATCTTTCGGCCATCCGCCTGCGCTTGGAGACCGACGGCACCGTCACGATCTTTTCGTCCGACGTCACGCACGGCCAGGGCCACGCCACCTTCCTCGGCCAGATCGTCGCCGATGTCCTCGGCGTCGGCTTCGAGAAGATCACTCTGGCACCGGCGGACACCGCCAACGCGCCCTTCGGCCTCGGCACCTACGCCTCGCGCGCCGCCGCCGTTCTCGGCACCGCCTGTCGCACGGCCGCCGAGCGCCTGCGCGAAAAAATCGTCGCCATCGCCGCGCATGTTCTCGAAGCGGACCCGCAGGATCTGGAAACCGGCAATGACCGCGTCTATGTCCGCGGCATGGACGATAGCGGCCTGTATCTCGAAAACCTCGCCAGCTTCTCCGCGTATCGCACCCACCAGTTGCCCCCCGGCTTCGAGCCCACACTCGAAGCCGTCGCCACCTATGACACGCCCACGGATCGCGAAGGCCCGGACGGCTCCGGCAATTTCTCCGTCACCTATGCCGGCTCGGCGCACGCCGCCCATGTCCGCGTTTGCGACCAGACCGGCAAAATCGAAATCCTGGATTACGTCATGGTCCACGACACCGGAATCGTCATCAACCCGCTGATCGTCGAGGGCCAGCACCAGGGCGGCTTCCTGATGGGCATCGGCATGGCCCTTGGTGAAGACTATGTCTACGACGCCACCGGCCACATGACGAACGCCAGCTTCGCCGACTATCAGGCCCCACAAGCCGCCGATATGCCAGAGCTGACCAAGATGTTTGAAATCCCGGCACCCTCGCTCACCATCCCCGGCGGCCAGAAGGGTGCCGGCGAATCCGGCACTGGCCCGGTCCCGGCCGTCATCGGCAACGCCGTGGCACACGCCACTGGCATCCGCTTCACCGAATTGCCGATCACACCGGACCGCGTGCTGCTCGCATTGCGCGAGCGCGACCGTACCGGCAAGCAGGATTTCCGCTACCCCGATGACATGCCCGACTACGCAGGCCCGCGCGATGCCGAAAGCTGGCCGAAGCCGAAGGGCGAGATGGAGTTATTCTATTGACCCCCTTCACCTACCAACGCCCCGCCACCCTCAACGACGCGATGGCGGCCCTCGCCACCGGCGGCCCGGGCACCAAAATTCTCGCCGGCGGCCAAAGCCTGCTACTCGCATTAAAGGAACGCCAGTCTCGGCCCGCCAGCCTCGTCGCCATCAAAAACCTCGCCGAATTGCTAGGTGTTTCGCAACTGCCGGACGGCGCGCAGCGGATCGGCCCGGCGACCACCTACGCGACCCTCTCCCGCCTCTCGCTGCCCGGCTGGCAGGCCCAACTCGCCGCCGTCGCCGGCAACCTGGCGGACCGCTCGGTGCGCAATATCGGCACCATCGGCGGCGGCGTCTGCCAGGCGGACCCGCGCTACGACATGCCGACCTTCCTCACCAGCGCTGCCGCCACGTTCACCCTCGCCTCAACGCGCGGCGAACGCGTTATCGCCGCCGAGGCGTTCTTCAACCCGCAAGGCGGCACGACCATCGCAGCCGATGAAATCCTCATCGCCATCACGCTGCCGCCGGTGGCCCAAATCTCCGCTTTAGCTTTCGAAAAATTCGGCTTCCGCACCTTCGAGGCCGCAATCGTCAATTTCGCGGGCGCGGTAACGCTGGACGAGGCCGGGCAGATTGCACAAATCCGCTTCGCCGCCGGCGGGATTGCAAAATCACCCGTTCTGGCGCCGCATTCCGCCGAAGCCCTGCGCGGCCAGCCCATCGCCGCATTGAACATCGATGAAATCGCAACGAAAATCTCGCACGAGGTCCTGCCGCCGGAAACGGCGCTGGACCGGCGCCGCCAATACCAGGCCGAGCTGGTCATATCACTTGCCAAACGCGTCTTGCACAAGCTAAGCCGGGCCGGAGAAACACAATGACAAAACTATCAATGTCCATCAACGGCAAAACCGTTACCGGCGACGTCGATGAGCGGATGCTGCTCATCGATTTTATCCGTGATGTCGGCTTTCTCACCGGCACCCATGCCGGCTGCTACGAAGCCCGCTGCGGCTGCTGCGCGGTGGACATGGATGGTGCTACCGTAAAATCCTGCAACGTCCTAGCGCTGCAGGCGGAAGGCTCGAACATCCTCACCGTCGAATCCCTCTCCCAACAGCGCCTGGCCCCGATCACCCACATCACCACCCAAACCCTCGCCAGCGTCTACAAGCCGCTCGATGCGATGGCCTCCAACAAGCGGGACCTGCATCCTTTGCAAACGGCCTTCCATGAATGCCACGCGCTGCAATGCGGCTTCTGCACGCCGGGGATGCTGATGGTGCTGAAAAACTTCCTGGAAGAAAATCCAAACCCCACCCGCATGGAGGTGCGTGAAGCCATCTCCGGCAATCTCTGCCGTTGCACCGGCTATCAGCACATCGTGGACGCCGCGATGCGCGCCGCTGCCGTCATGCGCGGCGAAACCCCGGCCGAGAGAGAGCACGCTTGAACCCTGCCTTGCCGGCATCTCTGGAAGACCTCTCCGCGGCACTCGAGGCGACCGGCTATTTCGCTGAAGAGACTGTCACCGCCTCGGTCTTTCTCGCGCTCGCCATGCACCGCCCGTTATTCTGCGAGGGCGAACCAGGCGTTGGCAAAACCGCGCTCGCCCACGCCGTCTCGAAGGCGATGCACTGGCCGCTCTTCCGCCTGCAATGCTATGAAGGCCTCGACGCCTCGGAAGCGCTCTATAGCTGGGATTTTCCGCGCCAGCTATTGCACATGCGCGTTGCCGAAAGCACCGGCAGGCAGGATGCCGCAAGCCTGGAAGACGAGCTCTACGACCGCAAATTCCTGCAGCCCCGCGCCATATTACGCGCCTTCGAAACAACGCCGAGCGTGCTGCTGATCGACGAAATCGACCGCGCGGATGACGAATTCGAAGCCTTTCTCCTGGAAGCGCTCTCGGAATTTTCCGTCACCATCCCGGAACTCGGCACCATCCGCGCCGCCACGCCACCTTTCGTCGTCGTCACCTCCAACCGCACCCGCGAAGTGCATGACGCACTAAAACGTCGCTGCCTCTACCAATGGATTGACCATCCGAGTCCAGCCCGCGAACGAGCGATCATCGAGCGCCGCTTCCCCGCCATCCCCCCGGTCCTCGCCGCGCAAATCTTGAACGCCGTCACCCGCCTACGCGGCGCCGGCATGCTCAAAGCCCCCGGTGTCGCCGAGAGTCTCGACTGGGCGGAATCCCTCCTCGCCCTCGGCGCCTCGGAAATCTCCGCCCGCGAAGCCGCCCTCACGCTCGGCACGGTCGTCAAATACCATGAGGACCAGTCCCGCATCCGTGCCGGCAAATTCGAGCTGCTGCTGCCTTGAACGCGGCGCCGGCCCAGGACGAAATTTTTGGGTTCCTCGCCGCCTTACGCCAGTCGAGCCTTACCATCGACATCACCCGCGCCGGCGCCCTGTTCGAAGCCGCCGGCCTGCTGCCCGCCACCGGCCTGCGCGCGATTTTCCTCGCCGGCCGCACCACACTCTGCGGAACCCCGGAAGATGTCGCGCGCTACGATGCCTGCTTCGCAAAATTCTTCTTCGGCAACGCGCCCAACTTCGCCGAAATCCTGCCGGACCCCTCCGCCCCGCCAATGCTGCCCGGCGTCACGGACATACGCCGCCGCGACAAGCCCGATGAGGACGACGACCGCGATGTCGAAATGGGTGCCGCAAGCGCGCAGGAAGTCCTGCGCCGCCGCAAACTCAGCGCCCTCTCGGCGGAAGAAAAAACTCTCGTCCACGCGCTCATCTCCAGGCTGCGCGGTAAACTGGCGCTGACCCGCAGCCGCCGCAAAAAATCCGCCTCCCGCGGCGCCATCGACGTGCGCCGCACCGTGCGCGCCGCCCAATGGCGCGGCGGCGAGCCGGAAAAGCTGCTGCGCCGCCAGCCCCGCCCCCGCATCCGCAAACGCGTGCTGCTGCTGGACATCAGCGGCTCCATGGCGCCCTTCGCCCCCGGCCTGCTGCGCTTCGGCTACGCCGCCTATCGCTGCGCGCCGCGCCGCACCGAAGTCTTCACCATCGGCACCCGCCTCACCCGCATCTCCCGCTGTTTCGACACGCAGGATTGTGAATCCGCCATCCTCGCCGCCTCGCGCGCCATGCCGGACTGGTCGGGCGGCACCCGGCTCGGCGAACAACTCGGCGCCTTTCTCGATATATGGGGCCAGCGCGGTATGGCCCGCGGCGCCATCATCGTCATCGCCTCCGATGGCTGGGAACGTGGGGAAACCGCCTCGCTGTCCCAGCAAATGGTGCGCCTCAAACAACTCTCCCACAGCATCATCTGGGCCAACCCGCATAAATCGACGCCCGGCTTCGAACCACTAGCCCGCGGCATGCAGGCCGCCTTGCCCGCTATCGACCATTTCGTTTCCGGCAGCTCGGCGCAGGAGCTCTCACAACTCATCACCCTGATGGGCGCGCCATGAACCGGCACATTTCCGCCATGCGATAAACCCGGCCAGCCGCACCCGGGCCGCGCTAAACGTCCGTCAGCATTCCAGGAGGAGGTACCAAATGGCTCACATCGTCGCCGCACTCAGCATGTCGCACGCCCCCGGCGTCCTCGGCTGGCCTGACGCGCCTTCGGAAGACATGCGCGCCAAAATCGCCGCCGCGCACGCCGAATGCGCGCGGCGCCTTAACGAAGCCAAACCCGACGTCATCGTCGCTTTCCTCGACGATCATTTCGAAAACCATTTCCGCAACCTCATGCCCACCTTCGCCATCGGCATCGCCCCCTCCCATAGCGGCCCGGCCGACTACATGATGGAGGCTCTGCGCTTCGACGAAAAAGTCGTGCTGCCCGGCATGCCGGAACTGGGTGAAACCCTGCTCCGCGGCCTGCTGAAACAGGATTTCGACGTCACCCGCATGGGTGAAATCGAATACGGCAACAATCTTCTCGTGCCGCTGAAATTCCTGAACCCGGAATTCAACATCCCCGTCCTGCCCGTCTACATCAACGTCTTTTCACCGCCGCTACCCTCGACGCGCCGCGCCTATGATTTCGGCGCCGCCGTCCGCCGTGTGCTCGACGCCGTCCCGGATGATCTTCGCATCGCCTTCCTCGCCACTGGCGGCCTCTCGCACTGGCCGCCGGTCTGGACGGAAGGCGCCCCGGAAGACGATGAATTCCTGCAGCGTATGAAACGCTACCAGACCGAAGGCCGCCATGTCGCGAAGGAAGACCCAGAACTCTATTCAGACCTCGCGCGCTACGAAATCGAAATGGCCACCAAAATGCAATGGCCGCTGCGTACCCAGCACCCGCTGGTCAACGCGCATTGGGACCGTGAGATCATCGACCTCTTCGGCCATGGCGATGTCGAAGCGCTGCGCGAGATGTCCCTCGACGATATCGAAAAAGGCGGCGGCCATGGCGGCCATGAAATCCTGAACTGGATCGCCCTGATGGGCGCCATGGGCGGCGCGCCCGCGCATGTCATCGCCTATGAGCCTGTCATGGAATGGATCTGCGGCATGGGCTACCTCGCCTATGACGCGCCTGCCCACGCCACCTCAAAAGCTCAGATCATGGAAGCCGCGAAATAACAGGCCCACCCCGCTTTGGTTTCAGGTCTGCGGGATCCCCGCAACGGCCTCGATTTCGATCAGCAGCCCAGGCAACGCCAGCGCGCTCACCTCGATGAGCGTGCTGGCGGGCCTTGCCGCTCCGAAATATTGCTGGCGCAGACCGTTGATCAGCGTACGGTCCTCGACGTTCCGCAGATACACCGTAACGCGCAGCACATCGGCAAAGCCGGCACCGGCTAGGGCCAGGATTTTGCCCATGGTGGCCAGAATGAAATCCGCCTGGCCGACCACATCGCCGGGTGCCACAATGTTGTTCGCGGCATCCAGCGCGACGACGCCCGATATAAAAAGCAGGTCGTTGAACCGCACCGCATCCGTATAATGGCTAAGGGCTTGGCTGCCATCCGGAAGTGAGATTTCCTGGCGCATCTTGAGTCCTAATAAACGGGTTGAAGGTTGATCCAGATTCCTGGAGCTACCAAAATAACTCTCTCATACCAGGTCACATAGGCGATGACTCATCGCCCATGTGACCTGGTATAGCGCGCGGGGCTGGTGGGGCGGCCGCGCGCCAAAAAAGACTCTGATACCAAGGGTCATTCTCAATGACCCTTGGTATCAGTCCACCATTCACCAGCACCTCAAATTCCGGCATGCGGAATGCCCCGGACTACTTTCGAGGATGGTTAAAGACTCAGGATGAAAGCCAACCAACCGGCAACAGGGCTCGTCAAGGGCAATTGCGGGCAAGGTTAACATCGTCGCAGTCCGACCAGGGTACTACGCAGAGTTCGGCGGGGCAGGGGGCTTTGCGGCCTCAAGTCTGACATCCTCGCCTCGAGATGTT
>Ga0116230_10003086_pt1 | contig 16162 bp, 12 predicted proteins | sample S1TSphfallax_3_FD_88678 | JGI IMG/M metagenome (GOLD analysis project Ga0116230, IMG submission 88678) | Host-associated microbial communities from peat moss isolated from Minnesota, USA - S1T2_Fd - Sphagnum fallax MG | ecosystem: Host-associated > Plants > Peat moss > Unclassified | place... | reverse complement strand
TGGCGGAGCCTTCGGCGTGTATTCGCGCCTCAACCTCTACGCCGCCGCGGGCAGAGCGGCGCAATTCCATCGTTGAGGCATCGATATCAACGACAGCGAGTCGACTACGGCCAGCGATCTACTCTACGGCTTGAACGAGCGGCCGCCGCTGCGCTTGTCGATGCTGGTGGCCCTGCAGCATGTGTTGGCGGTATTCGTCGGCATCGTCACGCCGCCACTGATCGTTGCCCGCGCGCTCAAGCTGTCCGGCGCCGATGGCGGATTCTTGGTCAGCATGGCGCTGCTGGTTTCCGGGTTGGGGACGATCGTGCAGACCCGCCGCGTCGGCCCGATTGGTTCCGGGCTCCTCAGCATCCAGGGTACGAGCTTCGTGTTTCTGGGACCGATCATCTCGTTGGCGTCGTCCGTCACCGCCGCGGGCGGGACGCAACGCGACTCGCTCGGTACCGTGTTCGGCGTCTGCATGGCCGCGTCGGTGGTGCCCATCGTGATCGGTCCGTGCATCCGCTGGGCGAGCAAGATCATCACACCCTTGGTGACCGGCATCGTGGTGACGCTGATTGGCTTGACGTTGGTCGAGGTCGGCATCACCAGCTTAGGCGGCGGCTTCGCCGCCAAACAAGACGGGACCTTCGGCGCGGGCGGCAATCTAGGTCTCGCGGCGGTGGTCATCGTCCTCATCGTCGCAATGAATGGCTCCGGAAGGAACTGGATGCGGACCCTGTCGGTGGTGGCCGGACTCGCCGGGGGCTACGTGATCGCCTGGGTGGCAGGCAAGGTGGCGTTTTCGACGGATGGCAACCTGCCGGCGATCGCGTTGCCGGTGCCGTTTCGCTACGGCCTCGGCTTTCGCCTGGCTGCGCTCGTGCCGTTCGCGTTCTTGTATCTCATCACGGCCATCGAATCGATTGGCGATCTGACCGCGACCTCGTCGCTGTGCGGGGAGCCCATCACCGGCGATTCGTATTTCCGGCGCCTCAAGGGCGGCGTCATGGCTGACGGGGTGAGTTCGCTGCTGGCGGCCGCCTTCAATTCCTTTCCAAGCACCACCTTCGCGCAGAATAATGGCGTCATTCAACTCACCGGGGTTGGCAGCCGGTACATCGGTACGTGGGTGGGGGCCATGTTGATCGTGCTCGGGTTGCTGCCGATCGTCGGCCGAACGGTCGAGGCCATTCCGCAGTCCGTGCTTGGGGGTGCGACCATCATCATGTTCGGCATGGTGGCGGTCGCGGGGATCCGGATTCTATCGTCAGTCAGCATGGACCGGCGGGCCTCCACCATCACGGCCCTGTCGTTGGGGTTGGGATTGGGGGTGACGTTTGTCCCCGGCATCCTTGGCCAGATGCCGCCGTTCGTGCGCGACATGTTCTCGTCGGGCGTCGCAACCGGCGGCATGTGCGCGCTCGCCCTGAATGCGCTGTTGCCCAGAGGCCGTTCGTGAGCGCCGGCGGTTCGCATACCCTGTTGGTCAAGAACATACACACCCTGGTGACGATGGATGCGGCGGACCGCGAGATCCGCAACGGGGCAATCCTGGTGCGCGACAGAGCCATCGAACAGATCGGTCGCTCGGAGGATCTTCCGGGCACCGCTGACGAGGTGCTCGATCTTCGCGGCCGAGCGATCGTGCTGCCGGGGCTGGTCAACACGCATCATCATTTTTACCAGACGCTGACGCGGGCCGTGCCCGGTGCACAGTCGAGCGAATTGTTCGCCTGGCTCAGGAATCTCTATCCGATTTGGGCGCATTTGGATGCCCGGGGTGTGTACGTCAGCGCGCAGCTGACCGCGGCCGAATTGCTGCTCTCAGGTTGCACCACCTCGAGCGATCATCTCTACTTGTTCCCCAATGATTGCACGCTCGATGAAGAAATTCGCGCGGTCGGCGACATCGGCATGCGCTTCCACGCGAGCCGCGGCAGCATGAGCGTGGGCGAGAGCGACGGCGGCTTGCCGCCCGATTCCCTGGTGGAGGACGAGGCGGTGATCCTCGCGGACAGTCGGCGCTTGATCGAGTCGTATCATGACAACTCTCGGCATGCGATGACGAGAATCGCGCTGGCGCCATGCTCGCCCTTCTCGGTGTCGCGGGATTTGATGCGCGAATCGGCCGCGCTCGCCCGCTCGTATTCCGGCGTCAGGCTGCACACGCATCTGGCGGAGAACGAACTCGATCTGCGCTACAGCCGGGAGACGTTCGGCATGTCGCCGGGTGAGTATGCCGAGTCGCTGGGCTGGCTGGGTCCGGACGTCTGGCATGCGCATTGCGTGCATCTGGACTCTGCGGCGATTCAGCGATTCGCCGTGACGGGGACCGGCGTCGCCCATTGTCCCACCAGCAACATGCGCTTGGGGAGCGGCATCGCGCCCATTCGGACCCTGCTGGAACACGGCGTGCAGGTTGGTCTGGGGGTCGATGGCGCGGCTTCGAACGATGGCAGCAATTTGATCCGTGAGGCGCGGGCCGCCTGCCTCGTGGCTCGTGTCGGGGCGCGCGATGCGGCTGCCATGACTCCGCGGCAGGCCTTGAGCTTGGCGACGCGCGGCGGGGCGGCGGTCCTGGGACGCGACGACATCGGACATCTGGCCGTCGGCATGTCGGCCGACTTCATCGTGCTTAATGTCGATCGACCGCATTTCGCCGGCGCAGGGTGGGATCTCGTGGCCGCCGTCATCTTGTGCCAACCTCAAGCGGTGGACTACAGCTTCGTCAACGGCCGACGAGTCATCGATGCAGGGCGTCTGGTGACGGTCGATCTGGACGCGCTGGTCGAGCGCACCAACGCGGCAGCCGAGACCTTGATGAATCGCGGTACGTGAGTTTCCAGCAACCTCAAGTCCAGCACGCCACGCGGTTGCGGCCCGCGTTCTTGGCGGCGTAGAGTGACTTGTCCGCGCGTTTGATGAGGGCATCGAGTCCGGTCACGTCGCTGGCCATCTCGGCAATGCCCCCGCTCACCGTATAGCGGATCTCGACGCCATCCACGAGCACGACTTGGGATTCGATGAGCTTGAGCAAGCGATTGGCGCCCTCCAGCGCTGCGTCCATGCCAGTGGACGGTAACAACACCGCGAATTCTTCGCCGCCCAGGCGCGCCACGATGTCGCATTCGCGAAAAGTGGCGTTCAGGGTATCCGCCATGTGACGAAGCACGACATCGCCGGCGGGGTGGCCGTACCGGTCATTCACCGCCTTGAAGTGGTCGGTATCGAAGATGATGAGGGTGAGGGGTCGCGGCGATCGCTTCCAGCGGGCGAGTTCGACCTCCGCCGTTTCGAAGAACGTGCGTCGATTGGTGAGGCCCGTAAGGTGATCGCAGGCGGTGGCTTTGCGAACGTTCTCGCTCGCCTCGCGTTTATCGGTGATATCGCGGATGACCAAACAGTAGGCGGGCTCAGTCAGCCTGATTCCGGCCAGCGTGGCGACCAGATCCTCTTCGGGGGGCTGCAACGGCGCGATCATGGCGCTGCCCCAGAATCGAGTGCCGTCCGCCCGGGTGCGCCAGCCGTCGTCGAGGCTCCAGCCGCTCTCGTCCGCTTCGTGCAAGCGGTCGAGCACTCGGTCCGGGGTGGTGGCATCCACCGGATAGAAGATCGAGTACGGCTGGCCGATGACCGCGTCGCGTTCGAAACCGGTGAGCCGCCGAATGCTCTCGTTCCAGTCGTTGATGCGGCCCTCCGAGTCCAGACTGACCAGGGCATATTCCGTCGCTCCGGTGACGATCGCGTTGAGCCACGCCTCGTTCTGACGCAGCAGCCGCTCCCGCTTGACCTGCTGGGTGACGTCATTCAACACGATCATCAAGCGGTAGTCATCCAGCTTGAGCATGCTGAGCGCGAGGATCGGCGGGTCGGACTTGCCGCCGCTGGCGGCACTCAACTGAATCCGCAACGTATCGCAGATCATGCCGCTCGGTTTCTTGAAGCTCGCCACCAGATGCCGTAAGTCCGGGGCCACGTTTTCGAGCGCCGTGAACAAATTCGTCAATATTCCCTTCTGGCACAGCGGCAACAGCAACTGGGCCGAGAGCGGGTTGATCATATAGATCTCCCCATTGGCGTCGGTTTGCACCAGGCCAACCGGCGCGATGTGCAGGAAATGAATCAGCGCCTCATATTCCCCCGAGGTCTCCAGCAACTGGGCCGACATCACGCGAGCCTTTGCACGAGGACGTAGCGCAGCGCATGGTTCGGTGAAGCCAACAGCCGCAGCCGCACCCGGACGGGGCGCATCTTCAAGGTCAGCACGTAGTCAATCGTGTCATCGAGCACGGTCGACTCTTCTTGCGCGCTGTCGAAGCGTCCGGCGACCAGGTAGTTGTTGAAACAGGGCGCGACGGCGTCGAATACGTGCGTATTCAAGATGCGCTCCCGAGAAAATCCACCCAGCCGTGATTCGAGCGCGTTGTAGCGGCGCACCAGGCCATCGGCATCGAAGCCGATCACGCCGAAGTCGAGCCCGTCCAGCTCGTCATCGTCCTGCGCCTCGAGTGCTGCATGCATTCCTGTTTGTTGGAACACCACGGGCATCAATTCAAGCATCGGAATCCTCCACAGTATTTCAGGATCGCATTGCATCAGTCCGTGGCGGGTACTTGAGTGTGCTCCGTCTCAGTTGGGGCACCGGAGCGCACGCGGGCGGATGCCGAGTGCGCGCGATCGAGAGTTGGATCACAAATTGAGCCGTGATTTCGGTTCAGCATGCACGCTCAATCGGAGGGATGGATGTACAGGCAAACCGAAGGGCGGTGGTATGCGCAGCGCAGTGCTCTAAAGCGTTTCGTCGTCGACCTCATAGTGGACGAAATGGAGCGGTTGCGGCCGGGAGGTGCGGGATTGCCGAGCAGACCCTGGGCCGATGAACTGCACGTCGATGAACGGGGACTCGGACTCGATTCGCTCGAGCGGCTGACCGTGGCCGCCGCACTGACCGACGTGCTGCATTTGCAGGAATGCGGGATCGAACAAGCGTTCCTCGGCGGGTGCCGGATTGGAGAATGGCTGCAGCGCGTCGGCGATGCGCTAAAGACTCGACATGAGGAACTTACATTTTGCACCTCCGGCAGCACGGGCACACCGAAGCGTTGCCTGCATTTGCTTGCGGATCTCGAGGAAGAGTGCGCTTTTTGGGCGCAGACGCTCGGCGGCACCCGCCGCGTGTTGGCGATGGTCCCCTCGCATCATATTTACGGGTTTCTATTTACGGTCGTGCTGCCCCAGCAATGGCGCGAATGCCCCGTCGTGGACGCGCGGCAAATGACCCCGCAGAGCCTCGGCAGGCTCCTCGAACCCGGCGATCTCATCGTCAGTCACCCGGCTCATTGGGCGCTCATGGCGCGGCATATCGAGACCTTTTCGCCGCACATACTTGGGGTGAGCTCGGGCGCGCCGTGTCCCGCAGAGCTCGCATCGGCACTCACCGCTCGCGGGCTCGAGCGCCTGCATCAGGTCTATGGAAGTTCGGAAACGGCGGGTATCGGCTGGCGAGACACGCCGGATTCGGCGTATCGACTGTTGCCGTTTTGGTCCCGCGATGCGCTCCACGATACCATGCTGTGGAGGAATTTGAGCGGAGCGGCACCGCGCCTGCATCATCTCGCCGATCGCCTGGTCTGGAACCCTGATGGCTCATTCCTCGTCGCAGAGCGTGTCGATGCAGCAGTACAAGTGGGGGGTATCAACGTGCATCCCGCGTTGGTGCGGCGGGTGCTAATGGATCATCCCCTGGTGGCCGACGCCGCAGTGCGCCTGATGACGCCGCGAGAGGGCGACCGCCTGAAAGCGTTTATCGTCCCGGTTCGGTCGTCGGAGGCCCAAGGATTAGCGGGCGAGCTGATCCGCTGGTCGGCCACGCGACTGCCGGTGGCCGCGCGACCCAAGTCGTTCACCATCGGGCCGAGTTTGCCGACGAGCGAGCGTGGCAAACTCGCCGACTGGCCCATCGAGCGCATTGCGTAAAGTGCTAGCGAGCGCCGGCACTCGGGGGCGCGGTCGGACTCGGCTCGAATTCTCCGCTAGCGTGTCCAACTGGCGGCCACGGGACGTTTCCGCGGAAACGTCCCCAGTGGTGGCGATTGCGCCAACCAGTGATCTGGGACCTTAAGTCGTATAGTCCCAACCCATGCTAACCATGGTTCGAACGCATTCGGTGGGCAAGTAGGCGTTCCACTGCGAAATATTCTTGACGGAGCGTTTGGCGTCAGAGGCCCGCAATGGAATGTGCAACAGGGGCATATCGGCAGCTTGCCGGATGTCGCGCGACGCGTCCCTGCTGCGGGTTGAGGTTTGTGCACAGTCGGTCATGACGACGTCTCCCATGTAACTGTAAGAAATGGGCGATCCAGTGCGTAAAGCGACCGTAGTTATAGGACCGTTTGCGAATTGCGTCAACCGCAGGAGGGCTGTCAGGAAATCCCCACAGGGGTCCGCGTCGCACGAGACCTGTGCTACGGCATCCGCTTCAATAGCATCGTGCGTCTGATGAGCGATCACCTTGATGCAGTCCGCGATGTTTGGCAATGCGGCAGCGCGCCGTTGGCATACGCGCTGCGCGAGTTGCCCGCCTATTTTATGCGCCAGCGCTGGTATCCCGCTAAAGATGCGGGTTTGCCGGCGCTATCGATCGAACACGTTGCACCGTTGCCGATCGCCGGATATCCAAGCGCCCATATCGTCTGGCAGGCAAGCCCGCCCAACGGCACGGCGTTTCGCGTGGCCATGCCGTTGGCGCTGGTGACGGATCTGTCCGACATCGACGAGCGCGCCATTGTGGGCCGGGTGCCGTCATCCCAGGAGATCCTCATCGACGCGACCGGCCTCGATCCGGTGGTGCGTGCCTTGGTGAGTTCGATGCGGGGCGAGCTCGAGTTCGACGCACTCCATTTTCATCACACGGCCGCAATCATGGCAACCGAGTTCGCGCGAGCGGCTGGCGCTGCTTGGCCGGTAAAGCGCAGCCGTGTCGAGCAGTCCAATACCTCGATTCGCGTCGGCAGCGAGGGCATCTTCAAATTGATCCGCAAGCTCGAGCGGGGTATTCACCCCGAACTCGAGATGGCGCGATATTTGACCGAGCGGGTCCATTTCCCGGCAACGCCTCAATTATTGGGCTGGATAGATTCAGGCGATACGACGCTTGCGATCATGCAGGCGTTCGTCGCCAATGACGGGGATGGCTGGACGTGGTTGCTCGAGCGGCTGCGAAGTGGCGTGCCAGACGTCGGCCTCCGCTGGTTGCATACGCTGGGTCAGCGTACTGGCGAGCTGCACGTCGCCCTGGGGCAAGAGACCGACGATCCGGCGTTTGCGCCAGAGGAGATCCGGGAGGAGGACTGGCGGGTTTGGACACAGGGAACGCTGTCGATGGCGCGGCGCGCGGTCGAGGGTCTACATGCCGGTCGGGCAGGGCTCGAGGAGAAGACACAGGCCGCAGCACTCGACTATCAGCGCCACGCGGCGCGGCTCGATCACGTGCTCACCCGTTTGTTGCCGGGCAGCGGCCTGCGCAAAACCCGCCATCACGGCGATTACCATTTAGGTCAGGTACTGGTACACGATGACGACGCGGTCATCGTCGATTTCGAAGGCGAGCCAATGCGCGCTCTCGCGGAACGGCGGGCGAAGCACAATGCGCTGCGCGACGTGGCTGGCATGCTGCGTTCGCTGGATTACGCGGCCGCGGTGGCCGGTCGCGAGCCGGGCGGTCGCGAGCCGGGCGGCGTGGTTTACGACCATGGTGCATGGCTCGATGCGGCGACGCAGGCATTCTTGGCAGGCTACTTCGAGCGCGCAGCGGCGGCTCCCGGCTGCCCGCACGATCGCGCGAGCGCACTGCGGCTGGTGCAGTTCTTCACTGTCGAGAAGGCCCTGTATGAAATCCTGTATGAGCTCGCCAACCGCCCAGCGTGGGTCGGCATCCCCTTGCACGCAATCAATCGCACGCTCGCGGCGGCTGAGCACGATGAAGTGATCCTGTGAGTGGGATCCCTGAACTGGCGCAGCGCTGCGGGATCGCTTCAGCTTTCGTGGATGCACGCGGCGAGCGGCGCGAAACGACGGCCGACACGCAGGCCGCGCTCCTGGCAGCGATGGGCTTTCCAGCCGACGCCGCCACTGCTCGCACCGCACTCGAGAAACTAGACGCGGACGAATGGCTCGTGCCGCTGCCGCCGGTGACGGTGCATCGTACCCCGGGGCCGCCGTCGATCCTGCTGACCCTGGCTGCACAGATTCAGACCGCGCGGTGGCGCCTTACCCTGGAAAATGGCCACCAGCAGACTGGAGAAATCAATGCGCGGTCGCTCGCGACCGTCGCCGCGCACACCGTGGACGGCGTCGCGTATGTGCGTCGCCGCGCACTGCTCGGCGAGAACGTGCCGTTCGGCTATCACCTGCTCGAGCTCGAACCCGGCGGCGCGCGCATGGTGCTCATCGTGGCGCCGCCTCGCTGCTGGCTGCCGGGGAAGCTCGAAGCGGGCGAGCGCCTGTGGGGCCTCACCACGCAGCTTTTCTTGCTGCGCTCGACCAGCAATTGGGGCATCGGCGATTTTGCTGACTTGCGGCAGCTGGTGGAGATCTTGAAGCCGCTGGGTGCGGACGTCATCGGCGTGAATCCCTTGCACGCTTTGTTTCCCGACCAACCCGAGCACGCGAGTCCGTATTCCCCCGCGAGCCGCTTGTTGCTCAACGTCCTCAATATCGACGTGGCGCAATTGGCGCAAGAGTTGAACGACGAGACGGTTCTCGGCCGCATTGCGGCGCCCGAGTTTCAGTCGCGGCTCGACGTCTGCCGCGATTCGACCACGGTACGCTATGCCGATGTGGCTGCCCTCAAGCTCCCCCTGCTGCATGCCTTGTTCGAGGGTGTGTTAGCCGCGTCCGGCTCGGCGGCCGCGATGGCGCTGCAGCGGTTCGAGCGCGAGGCGAGCGTGGCCTTCAAGCGGCACTGTGTGTTCTTGGCGCTACGCGAGTATTTCGTCGCCGAGCGGCCCGAGTTGGCGGACTGGCACCGCTGGCCCGAAGAGTTCCAAGACCCCGACTCGGACGCAGTCAGAGGATTCGTCGCCGAGCATGCCGACGAGGTGGCCTTTCAACTCTGGCTGCAGCAAGTCGCCGACTCACAGTTGGGCGCTGCCGCGACGGCGGCGGCGCCCATGACCATCGGCCTGTATCGCGATCTCGCGGTCGGGGCGGATCCCGCGGGCGCTGAGACCTGGGCGAATCAACGCGCGGTGGCGGCGGGGGCGCATGTCGGCGCGCCCCCCGATATATATAATCCACCGGGACAGGATTGGGGGCTACCGCCGTTCGATCCACGCGCCCTACGCGCCGAAGGCTATCGAAGTTTCGTCGATCTGTTACGCGCCAACATGCGTCATGCGCGGGGCCTGCGCATCGATCATGTCATGGCGTTGCTGCACCTGTACTGGATTCCCGCGGGGATGTCGCCCCTGCATGGAGCGTACGTCGATTATCCGCTCGACGACCTGCTCGGCGTGTTGGCGCTCGAGAGCCACCGCCATGAATGCATCGTCGTCGGTGAAGATTTGGGAACCGTGCCGGAGGGCTTTCGGGAACGCATGACGGCGGCCAACGTGTTGTCATACCGGGTACTGTTCTTCGAGCGCGACGATCACGGCCTGGTCGCGCCGGATGACTATCCGGAACTCGCGCTGGCGGTGTTCAGCAGCCATGATCTGCCGACCTTACGTGCCTGGTGGGAGGGCTCGGATCTCAACCTGAAGGAATCTCTCGGACTCTATCCGACGCCTGCTGACGTGCGCACCGCGGTGCTGGAACGGACGCGCGACCGGCAGGCGTTACTGGAGGCGTTGCGGCGCGAAGGTCTGAGCGATGCGCCGTTGGACGTCGACGCGCTGTTCATTGCCGCACATGCCTTTCTGGCACGCTCGCGCGCCGCCATCGCCACGCTACAAATCGATGATCTCACCGACGAGGGCACCCCGGTCAACGTACCGACCACGTCCCATGAATACCCCAATTGGCGGCGGCGGCTATCGCAAACCCTGGATGAGATTGCCGCAGGCGTGCGCCTGTCGGCCGTGGCGCAGGTGTTCAACGCAGAACGCAGCAACGGTCGCGCTAGGCGCCGCGGGCGCGGCTCAGAGCAATGACAACTCGTTGACGGCACGCGCCGCCATGTCGATGGCGAGTTCCGTGCTGTCGTCCGCACCCGAGGCCGTGTTGGCGATCGTCATGTTCCCGAATGGCTGACGTGCCCGCAAGTGTGGCGGCTCGCCGCCGTCCTTGAGGAAATCGTCGTAGAGCGGCGAATACCAATAGGCGTAGCCATGACCCCAGCGATTGACGGTGAGGCCTAAAATGTCCGCGGCTGGATCGAGGCCATATCCCGCCAGCGTGCGTGCGAGCTGTTCGCGCGTGTTGCGCTCGAAGGTCTCGAAACTGGTGGCGTACATCTCGGCCCGGCCCAAACGGAACTGTTCCTTGATGTGCAATCCGGGCGTCTCATAGCCGCGCAGCATGGTCATCACGACCGGATCGTCGGGTGTCTGGGAATGCTGGTAACCGCCCACCGAGACGGGCTGCTCGAGTATCAGCGAGGCATAGTAGCTGCCCGGTGCGTTGATAAAGTTGACCCCGGCGTCATGGAAGGATCTCCAGCGGCGCAGCCAGACGTTCACCCAGAGATTCGGTGTGTGCACGTTGTAGGCGAGAGCCTCTCTCTGCCACGGCGGCATTTCTGGGCAGATATACGGGATCAGGTAGTTCCAGCAGGCGAGCACGCACTTTGTTGCCGAGGTCGTGACTAGCTGGTCGCCCTGCATGTAACTCACAGCCACCTCGGCGCGGCCACCTTGCCCCACCGTGTTGGCAGCGTGTACTACCGTGCTGTTAAGGCGGATACGGGTGGCATTGCCGCGCTCATCGAGCTTTAAGTAATCGACGCGTGCGAGAATCGAATCCGCGAGCGTATGACCCGGCAGGGCGTGAGGTACCAGCTTGCGCACTAGCAGACGCGCGACGGTCGCATTCCCGTCCGGGAAGTGATATTCCGTGCCCTGGCCCGCATTGGGAGTTGCCGGTAGATCGAGCCCCGCGAAGCCCGGCAGTCCGAAGCGCTCATGGGCGGAGAGCGCGGTGGTCGAACTCAAACCCCGGCCGCTGCCATAGGTGCGGTCGCGCAAGTACGTGCAGACACCGGGATCGCAGCCCACGACCTCGATGAGATAGGCTTGGTAGCTCATGAAGCGCAGCTTCTCGACCTTCTGTGCGGCCGACAGGTCGGGCAGATAATCCTTCCGCTCGTGATACAGCCGGTAAAGGTCGCGTTTGACGGCATCGCTGAGCGGAGCCTCCGCCATGAATGTGCTCCAGCGGGCCTCGGCGTCGGGCGGCGAGTTCGGTGCATAGAGATAGGTGAAATCGGTCCACGGCGCCGGATCCTTGAGCAGCCGGTCTGCGCCGAAAGTTTCCCGATCAAAAAAAACGCCCTGGCCCATGCCGAGGCGCGCGTAGAAATGCGGATCCACGGTTTGCCGCGCGAGCGTGGCGACGTCGATACCCAAGTCTGCGTAGATCTCGCGCTGAAACTTGGTGCTGTCGGTCCCGGCGTAGATGTTGAAGCTGCCCGCGTTCGAGACGCGCAGATCCCGGCCGCTGCGGAATTCGTTGCGCTTTGCGTGCCCACCGAAATCATCGTGGTTGTCGAGAATCAACACCTTCTTGGTGAAACCATGCTGCTTTTGAAAAAAATAGGCGGCAGCGAGCCCGCTGATGCCGGCGCCGACGACGATCAAATCGTAGCGGTCGGCGCTGGTCTGCGATTGGGGTGCGTGGGCCCAGAACGTGCCGTCACGCATGGCGTGGCCGGTGGTGTAGGCGCTCGGATAACCGCTCCCGCGCATACCCGTGAGCGAGGGTGGATAGTCGCCCGGGGACGGCATGCCGCTCATCAGTTGCTCGACCGCCCGCGCCGATGTGCCGCCGGCCAACAGACCGCCGGCGACCGCGATGCCGTTCAGGAAATCGCGGCGGCGGATCGGTCGGTCCATGCCGAGATCCCGATCCGAGGTCAACCGAATCCTCCGATCAAGGCAGCGCGTTCGCCCGCCTTCTTGCCGTACTCGAGCGCTGATCCCCAATGTTGCGCGCCGTTCAGCTCGGAATGGCCGATGGCGACACGCCCGTACCCCTCGCGCACGCGCTCCAGCGGACTCGGGCGTCCATCGACGCCATAATGAAACCCCGGCGGTTCGATCAGGCGGGCATGACCCCAGCGATTCAAGACGATGGCGGCAATGTCCCGCTTGGGGTCGAATCCTTGGGGTCCGAACAAGCGTACCATCTGGCGCCGCACGCGGACTTCGAAGTCGGCAAAGGGAGTTGCGTAGAACTTGGCGCGGGCCGCGGCCCCTTGCGTGGCGGCCGGCAAACCGGGGATTGGTAATCCCATGTAAAAAGTCAGTATGGCCGGCCGATCGGGGTGCAACGGCGGCGCATGTCCGCCGGTCGTCATGTTCTGGCGAATATTGCAACAATAGCCGAAGCCGTCGTCGTCATCGAACCAGCGACAGGCGGTGACACCGAGATCGTAGAGGAAGCGCCATTGCCTCAAGGCTACATTGATGATGAGCGCCGGCGCATAGGCGAACTCGTCATAGGCCGCGCGCAGATCGTCGGGCATGTCGGTGAGCACGTGCTTGTTGATCCAGCCGCCGCTCGCCATCACGGCAGTCGCCGCCCGGGCCTTGAAGAGTTTGTCGCCTTGCACGTAAGTGACTTCGATCGCGGCCGGCCCGCGGTGCTCCAGCCGCAACGCCGTGGCGCAGAGCTTGATCCGCGTCGTCGCATCGCGATCGAGGGCGCCAAAGTTGATGGCGCCGAACAGCAGACTGTCGAAATCGCTGCCGGGCAATGCATCGGGATTCAACGCGCGCAACAGCGCGCGCGGAAAAGGCGCATTGCCTCCCGGGAACGAGAGCGCCATCGGCTTGGCGGGCGCTTCGACCAGCTGGCGACCGATACGCGCCGAAGCCGCATCGGCACTCACGCCACTCAGCAGGCCGACGATCGGCTCGACGAACCGGGTGACCGCCGGATCGAAGCCGCGGACATTTTCCAAATAGTCGCGATAGGTCAGCGTATCGAGATAGCGATTCTCGACCTCGCTCAGGGGACCGTTGGTGGTCCGCCAGCGGTTGAGATCGCGTCGCGCCTCTGCACTGAATGGCGTGCCGGCAAGCGAGTCGCTCCAGATGTTTCGCCGCCACACGGGCTCGGTCGCCCCCGGTGCGCGGTCGAAGTAGTAGCCCACGTCCACCTGGGCTTCTTGGAATCCGTCCATGTTCGAGTAGTTGTCCCGTGCGAAACGCAGCGGCGCGAGCCCGGTATCCCAGGTCTGCCAATCGAACTCGCGCGGTAGCCGAAATTCCGCGAAGAACGCGTCGGTCAGCGAACCGCTGCCTGCCGCGGGGACGGCGAAGTCATTCGAGCCCTGGGGGCCAAAAAGCCGCTCGCCGTCCACCAGAAATTCATTTTGCTTCGCCTCGCCGCCGATGATCGGATGATTCTCGAGCATCAAGACCCGTCGCCGACCGCCTGCGGCTTTGAGAAAGTAATGGGCGGCGCTCAAGCCCGCGATGCCACCGCCAACCACGATGAGATCGTAATCGCCGGCCGGCGCCGCTTTGGCAAAGGCTGCGGCCGGATATTGCGCATCGCGCAGCCGATGCGCGGCCTGGACCACGGGCCACGTATTGCCGTTGGCGAGGCGGTAGTCGCCCACCCCGCCGTAGCCGGTGAAGGAATCGGCCGCAGCCGAAGCCGCGGCCGCTCCTTGAGTCGCGGGCAAGCCGGCTACGATCCCCGCCGTGCCGAGCAACGTGCCGTTGAGGAAATCCCGACGGGTGATCGGTAAACCTAAGCCGAGTAGACGTCGTTCGTGGTCGTTCACTGTAGGGTCGGGTCCTCCGTCATAGCATCATAGCGGTGAAACTCCGTGATGTGCTATGGATAATGGATGACCAAAAGACCGCCGAAAAAGTCCGCCACGCTCGCGAACTATCGCGAGGATCCGCTGTACCCGCGGATCGTGCGCGCAACCGATGAGATCCTCACCAGCAACTAGAGGTCGTGTCCGTGCCGCCGCCCGTCGTGGAGGTATTCGCCGTTTGTTTACCCGTGCTGTCCACGGTGAACAACATACACAGCGTGTCCTTCTGTTGTGCGGCGGTGTAAGGCGTGGCGATGATCTCGTACGACGGGGAGGCGGGGCCATTGGCGTTGAAGCCGGTGGCCGGGGAATACACCGTTACCTGGTAATAGCCGCTGCCCACCACATAGTTGGTCATGGCCGCGGTCGACGTGCCGTAGCCTAAGTTGGCCTGGACGTTGGTGTAGGCATTGTTGGTATTGAAGTAGCGCTCCTCCCGACCCGCGATATCGAGGATGGCGGTTTTCGCTTCCGTGCGGCGCGCTTGGCGGACCGAGCCCAGATAGGAGGGAATGGCAATTGCGGCCAGGATGCTCAGGATCAGCACGGTGACCATGAGTTCGATCAGGGTGAATCCCGTCTGGGTCTCCTGGTTCATTGGAGTTCGCTTGATCATCGCAGTTGCACCCAGGTCTTGCGACTCGCGGTGGTGTTCGACGGCAGTTGGATTTGCGTTGGCGTCCCTGGCACAGTCCCTTGACTCGTGACGATGTTCTGTGAAATCGCGTAGGTCGTGCCTTCCTTGGTGTTGACGACCGACACGGTTCCCGTCGTGTTGGTCGCCAAGCCCACGGTTTGAGTGCCCTTATAGCCGGTGAATGCGCTGGAGTACGCGCCGCTCGTGGTGCCGCCGCCGTTGATGAACGTGCCGCCGCTGGTCGGTGAGAACAAGTACGTGACACCCGTATCGACGTTGGGCGAGGCACAGGACAACAGCGAATAGTTGGCCGGAATGGTCGAATTCACGAGGATGCCCCCCTGGTAGAAGCTCAGCTTCGAGACGATCTGTTCAGTCAGGCTTGCGCCGGCGCCGTCGGTGGCTCCCTGCGTGCTCAAGAGATTGGCATACCAGCCGAAATAGCCTGTGGTACAGCTGGTGCTCGAGGAGCACGTCACGTACGTGAAGGCGGTATTGCTGGTGGTGACCGCTGACTGACCGCTGGTGGCGGAGGTGCTCGCCGCACTGAACGTCTGCTGCTTGAGGTTTGCGTAGGACAGTGTGTAGGGCGATGCACTGATCGAGGTGGCTTTCGAGAATTCGGCCTGGGTTAGACTCGCAACTTGGGCCGACGACGCCGCATTCCACGTGCTCATGTTCCAGTCCCAGATTCCATACAGGCTTTGCGTGCCCGGCGTATAGGTGGCTGCGCTGGTGTTGGTGAATTGCGTGCGTTCGCCGGTGCCCAGGTTGATCATGATTAGGGGTGTGCCACCGGAAATCGACACGATGGAAATCGCCATTTGGCCGGTGATCGGTTGACCGGACTGGGTCTTGAAGAGCGGCCCCCCCGACGTGACTGCCCAATTGGACGGGTTGGTGCTGGTCAGATCGAAACGCCACACCTTGCCGTTGAGGTCGCCGGCATAGACATAGTCGGTAATGTGGTCGCCGTCGATGTCCAGTGTCGACGGCGTGGCAATGCCGTTCGACGTCCCGCTGGTGCCGGTGCTGAGATAGTAGAAGGTGATCGCGCCTGTGGTTTGGTTCACGGTCATCACGTAGATGCCGGCATCGCCGCTGCTGCTGCCGTAGCCGTTGCCGAAAACAGCGCCCCAGGTGCCATTATGAAAGCGGCGTAGCTGCGGGGTGCCGTAGGTATTGCCGAGATTGTTGCCGCAGGACGTCACATTCGCGCAGGTCAGGGTCGAGGGCGTCCATTCACCCTTGACGAGGCCGGCAGCCGTCGATTCGGGCGTGAAGCTGGTGGGGTTGGTGATGTCGATGGCGTAGATGGCGGCGCCGCCTAGGCCTAAGCCACCGACCAACCACGTGTGCCAGGTGCTCGCATAGTAGAGGTCGCCCGTACCGGGCGTCGCGTCGACGAAAAAATTGTGCGCATATTGGGCGTTGGCGAGGTCGAGGCTCGCCGTCGTGGAATTGTGCACCGTGTTCAAGATGGCGCCCGGCATGTAGGCGAACAATTCGTGGCCGTCGTTGGTGCCCGATACATTGCCGCTCGAGTCCTC
>Ga0116230_10003085_pt1 | contig 16163 bp, 11 predicted proteins | sample S1TSphfallax_3_FD_88678 | JGI IMG/M metagenome (GOLD analysis project Ga0116230, IMG submission 88678) | Host-associated microbial communities from peat moss isolated from Minnesota, USA - S1T2_Fd - Sphagnum fallax MG | ecosystem: Host-associated > Plants > Peat moss > Unclassified | place... | reverse complement strand
TCCATTTCTATTGTGACCTTATCACATGTTCAAAATAATTTGAAGTCATTATACTATGCATTGATAGACGTTGCATGATGTAACAAGTGGGAATCACCCCCACATTATGCATAGTTTGAGGTGCGTTTCCATGTTTGGCGTTGCTGGCCCACATTCAAACGTAATAAATTCTATCAAAATTGTGGCAAGGCATTTCTATGCACTCATGCCAAGTTGTTTATCCAACCCAACATGCCCAAGAACCAACACCTAAGGCAATTGCAAGTGTAGCTTTTCTAACCAATTTCTAAGGCAATTGCATCCATGTGACTTTCGTACTCAGATTAAATGTCTCTTTCCAAACCCTGAGGGTAAAGAGAGTGAGGAGACCAATAGTTGTAAGTTTGGTGAGAATCTTCAATCAAATGGAGGGGTTGGGGGGACACCAACCAAAATAGGGGGAAACCCATTAAAATAATGGGTGGGTGTGTCAAAGTTTTGCATTAAACCTATGTGAGTGAGGATAATATAGATATTGGCCCATTGGTTGTCATGGAATTGCACATACAAACAATTCAGTTGTCAATTACAGTGCATTTTTAATTTGAAGCCATTTGTTGCAAGATTGCATTTTAGAAAAGAGGATTAAAAAACCAATAGTTTCAAAGGGATTTTTTCCATGAAATTTTGGACATACAAGTATACAACTAATTAAGGAACAAGATCTTTTATGGTGATTCTTACAATTTGGTGGGATATTAATTATCCATTGATATGAAGGCTTATATTTTAGGCTTTACCACAATTTTGATAGAATTTATCAATGGATAATATAATGCAAAATTGGATATCTATACTCCTAAAATGAACTATCAATATTATTGGGGTTTTTACCATTGTTCCAATGTAGGTGCTGGTTCACCTAAACCATGGTAAACAATGTCACGTGTAGAAAATTGTAAAACAGCTAGAAGTGAAAGATTGAAAACCCAAAGTTCACTTAGAAATTACTAGAAAACACATGATCCCAAATAATTAGTCAGTTCCAAATTTCAAAAATTCTCTCATAGGTAATGGCATGCCATTGAAAAATAACTAGTAACTGCCAATAGTTACTAGCTAAAAATAATAGGGAGAACAAAATAGCACTGAGACCTCAATCATGTATGAAATACTTGGAATTGCTGATGATACTCACGATTTTATTTTTATTTTTTCATCACTGAAACTAAACTGAAAACCCACCATTGCACCAATTACGAAAGAAAATTCAAAGAATTGTAGCGCACTTGTATTTATGTAGTTACCAACAAAACTCGCATCCAAAATCATTTCAAAACAATCATAAACTCTCCAGTAAATGATGGGTTAAACTCGATTGTAAGATAAAATAGTTTCAAAAGATAATTTAATCTACATAGTGATGAACATGTAAGATAGTTAGGTGATTATGAATGCAAAATGGATTTGATAGAAAAGGCAACTAAAGAGTGACAATTGGTCTCCAACTATGTCACCTTCAAATTGATTCCCAGTTTAAAGCAATATTAAATCCCGAATCTTGCATGTGTGCAAAGTCTCTTCCCTTTGGATAGAAACAATAAAATCTAGCACAAAGTATTCAACCAACACATTTTTAATGTGTCTATCCAAATATATGCTCAAAATTATTAAATAAAAAGAAATAGTTGATTGTCACTGGTAGTGTGCAGAGGTGGTCATGACGGGTCGGGATTTGACTACAAGTGTTATTGTGGTCTCAATGTTACCTGCCAGAGTGTGGTTCAACTTCAATGAGAGTTCAAAAAACATATACAAGAAGTTGAAAAACCATAACCAAAACTATGGAAAAGACATGGATATTTGGAATAAACTTGTTACATTAATAAATAAATTTAAAAAATTATGGGGCATTTCGAAAAATTGAACACCCCTAATTTTCCAAAATGTCCCATGAACATTGGAAGGAAAAATAAACTCTATAACGTGTTCTCCCATTACACTACAAATATGCACACCCAAGCTTGGCTGACACTCTCACCCAATGCATGGACACCTTGCATGGTCTCTTGTACTCTCGATACTCTTGTTGGTTTTTTGCAATTGCATATTTGGCAATGGAAATATGATTTGTCATTTCTTTTTCCATCTCTAATTCTTCCTTGTGGAAATGCTTTCATGAAATAAAATTTGGGGCCAGAATGAACCAATAGTTACCAACACATCATCCACCAAATGTCTATAGTAACTCAACTTTTTGAATGAACCCCCACCATGTTGTTCATAACCTATCTAATGTTCTTTTTTTTCCTGGTGAATTGGTTAGATTTCTACTTTTTTTAAAGGCAGGTATCCTTACAAAGGGAAAAAGAGGGGGTTTTCCATTTTGAAAGGGCCTAGAAGTGGCCAAAAACTGCTTTTTTTTGGAGGATGTCACCTTATTTATGTCTACGGGTTGCAGTTTTAAGAGTTTTGTGAAATTATGTCACCAACTTAGTGAAATCTGTTTGAATCTGCCTAGGGATGTTTGTCACCCTGGCTGCTTCAGGAAATTTGGAGAAAAACATTGAACCTATCCTCTATGGAAATATTAGGTCTTACAAGTCGGTAAGTAGCGCATGAACCCCAGCTGAGTTGATGTTGGATTTCACCCTGGTAACCTATCTTGTACCTAAATATTAGGTCTTACAAGTAGGTAACTAGGTAAGCAAATAAGTGGTTAGTGGGCAAATCAGCATTTTTTTTTGGGTGTGAATTTTCACCAAAAGGCGAATCAAAAAAAGGTGCATGTGAATTAAAAAGGGGGGAAAAATTTTAATTTTAAAGTTGTGTCATCAAATGCACCAAAGTCGTTGGATTTTGTTTGCATCTATGGCTCCCACCTCTGCCACTTGGATGCCACCTCCACCGTAGATGGTTTGTGATGGAGGGGCTAGACCCTACCCTTGAAAATAAGGGTATCGTGCTCACACAACCTTCCTTCTCTTGCATTCGCCACCTAAGTTTCTTTGCTATATGTTGAGTTTGCCATCTCCACCTGACAATATTTTGTTCATCTTTGCCACTTGCCATAGCATTGGGATTTTGTAAGATTTTGCAAGTGAGTATTGAAAATGCACAACATCTCGAGTCAAAACTTTGGGCTAATTGCTAGAGGTTAAAGTTATGAGGTTTTGTTCCTTGCAATGCAATCATGAATTCTAGACCATGGACTTTAGACTCCATCAGCCCTAGAAGTTGTCAAACTTTGTTAACGATTCTAAAGTCTAAACGATTGATCACCATCGTTGGTTGCACAATGCATCGTTGGTGACTCCTCATCATCACCCATGATTCATTATTCATGAATCTTTTTTTCATGATCACTTATAAAAGCAAGTCCTCAATGTTCATTGTCGATTGTATTTATTTTTTCTTATCATATTGTGGTTTGACATTTTCATGTTACACAGCTACTATAGTTCATTTCTTTTTTTCTAGTTGGTTTTGATCCTACATGCAATAATCCATTGCCATATTTTTTTATCATGTTCATGGCAAGCTTTAATTATCATTTTGTGTAGGCATTAAACAACATCAAATCATCATCATGGTGTGGCGGTCACACATTGGCAAGTGCTAAAATGTTTCTTGATCATGTTCATATCCATGGTCTAATTTTGTGTAGGCATTGTTGATTAAGTAGCATCAATCATGATCATGGTGCAATGGCAGCAAGTGCCCATAATTTTTTTTCCTTCTATTATTGGTTTTTAGGGTTTATGATTGGGTTGTTGTTTGGGCAAAACGTGTCCATTATGATTGCCCAAACAACAAGCCAATCATCGTGCAACTATCCATCATCATCAATGATCACCCAAACAGCATTGCAATAGCCCAACAATAGCCCATTGATCATCATGGTTGTTTTTGAAGCTTGAGGTTTTGGACTAGTTTTATAAATTGATCATTGTGTTCATATGTTGCATGCACTTTGTAGTGCATCCATCGCCATCCTAGTGATCCTTGCCATTACCACAAATCAACATCACCATTCCATTTCCAATTATGTTTTTTTTAAACCAAACCTAATCATGGTGGTGTTGTGCACATTATAGACCATTGTAATTGCCATTTGTGATTTAATCTTTTTTTTTATCCATTTGAAATCAATGGCCATCTCATGATTATCTTGTTGGTTTTTATTTTTTGTTGGCTTTGGTCCTTGCGAAATACTTTAAGTATCAACAATCCATGATCCATCACCATTGTTTTTTTGTGATCATGTTATTGGTCATCATTTTATTCATTGACATGTCAAAAATACAACCCCCTAAGAACTTCAAATAAATACCTTTATGGTGATAGAATTCTTGCCACTAACATTGCTTCTTCTAATAATTATCCACCTAATGATATTCTTACAATTGATATTGGGGAGTATAAATGCATGATTGTGGATCCAATAATGGTAGTGGAGAACATTGAAATTACAAAAAAAAGGGGGAAAGGCCTATGAGTTGAATAGGCACTTCCAAGATAATTAGGTAATGAAACTTCCATGGGCTAAATTTATGTTAGGTTTTGATGGGAGAGTTGTTGAAATGCGATGCAAGACTTACACACAAATGAAGGACATAAATAAGCTTTTGGTTGCAAAGTTGGATTCTCTATCGAAACATGTTGGTCATCATAAGGTTTTGGTTACCATGCTTGGGGTAAAAATGGGGAATCATTATTTCCTATAAAAAAAATCATGTGGCTAATGAAAGGCTTTATCTTTCTAAAGGTTCTAAAACAATGTTGCAACAAATAGCTCATGGTGCAATTTAAGTTGATAAGAAAAACAATTTGTGCAATTTGCTTTAATTTTCCACTTGCTGAATCATGGTTGTCCCATGACAAATTACACAACAATGTAAAAAAAAATTGTTTAGTTAAATGTTCCTGACAATCCAATGAAAAATTGGTCTAATGGGGGTAGGTTAGAAAATGGTAGATTCTATGTGCAAACAAGTCCTCAAAGAAACTTGAAATTTTGTGGGTGCTAAGAGGTTTCTTTCTTTAATGTAAATGAAATTAATACTATTGATAATTAGTCCTAAATCTCAATCCATGTGTATGTGATGCAAACATGGAAAAGGTTGCATGTCTTCCTCACACTTCAATGCATTGTTGAAGTTGTACTACAGACAATTTAACCCTTGTCATTACATAATCCTTGATGTAACAAGATGATTAAATAGAATGGAGGTCAATGAAAGGTTCATTTGCTTTGGTGCAAATGGAGCTTCTCTTTTTTAGGGATGCCACACTAAAGTGACATTTCAACTAAAGGAGAAGCATTATCCTTACATGATGGGACAACATTGTATGGCCCATAGAACAAATCTTATAGTGCAAGTTTTGTCAAACCTTCCAATGTTGTTGGAGTTGGAAGATTTGCTCCAATCTTGTATGCTTACTTTTTGACCTCCCTTAAATGCCATTTGGAATTCATTAAGCTTGCCAAGATCATGGAAACAAGAGGACTTAAAATTTTGAAAAATGTTAAAACTTAGTGGATTTTAATGCTAGAACCTTTGAACAATGTTTTAGCAAAATACAAATTGTTGATTATGAAGATGTCACAAGATAACATTAATGTTGTTCAAGCAAGGTTGAATCTCAACCTCCTTTGTCATCTTCACACATTGCTAAACTTGTCCTACTTGTTACCATTATAAGAGGTAGTTAACATTTTGATCAAGTTTGCTCAAAGAAAGAATATATTCAATTGCAATTTTGTAACAATAATCAAGATTTGTCAAGTTGACATTTTCATGATGTATTCTGATCCATTCACAAGCTACCAACATGAACATTTCCAAATTTTTTGTGACATTGTGGACAATAGTTTTACCACCATCATGCAAGATTGGATTATTGACCTCAATAGTGGTACGAAAACTTATCTTTTCATATTGTTGGTCTCTCCTATCAAGTTCACATTTTTTATGTAATCATTGGGGTCAATCAACTTGTGTGTAAGGATTTTTTTTTTACATCCATTACTCAAATGAAATGCCAATGTGTTGTTGCGGCTAAACTGCTTGTGATAGAATTAGGGAGGTGTTTTGTGGATTTAGAGTTGATGAATGCCTTGGCATTGTATCCTCAATTTTGGATGTAACCATATGCAAAATTTTCTTTTTCTTTGCATCTTAGTGTTATCAAAAAACATTATTGTGAATTGAAATGGGTGAAACCTTCACTAGATCAAGTTGTTGAATCTTTGAATGTTAATATTCTTGACATGTAACAATCCATGTTTAAGTTCACTATGAAAGCATAAGCAACCTAGGCTATGGCTAAGCCATTTGTACAAATCCAATCATAAAGTTGTGGATGACAATTACCAATAATTCATTGTTATGTCAACATTTAAATGAATATATGGAGCTAACATAAATAAGAATTATTTCTATGCTTGGCTTAATGGAAAATGAATGTAATTTCTCCATTCTTGCATTCATGAAAGATAAATTGTGCAATCAATTAGGGACATTTGGAAACGACTATTTGCATGTTTGCACAAGAGTTTTTTACTCAAGAGAACTTCCCTTATCATGAGGCTATTATTTGTTGGGAAGAGCAAAAAATGCAAATTAATGCTACCACTTAAGAGTGGGTGTTGGGCCTTGACTAGTCTTTTTATGTTTTAATGTTTTTGTTTATACAATCTAGACAAGCATGGTGATGTTCTGTTCAAACTTCATCATGAGATGTACTAACATTTGGATGTGGTGGGTGGCACTTTGTTGCATTAGGCAAAGTATGTTATTAAACTAGGGTTCAACTCCTCACCAAAGTTTCGGTGTGTTATGTGCAAATTAGAAAGGATGTTACTTTTATGTCATTTGTGTAACTAGATTAAGCCTTTGTGAGGAACAAAGTAACCACATACATGCATTAGTTTTTTTATAAGTGCCAATTGGACTTAGGTTTCAAAAAATTGAATTTGTCACTTTAAACTTATTTTGTAAAATTATGTATGCCAAAAACAACTTACCAAGTGATCAAAGGCCCACCTATTTCTATGCCAAAATTGTCATGGAAGTCACTTTGGCAAACAAAAGGACAATAGTGATGCCACTCATGCACATTTTTAAATTCATTTTTTTTAAAATGGGAAAATCCATCAATTAATGAGTAAACATATATGGGCTAGCAAATTGTTAAGAGGTAGATAGTAAACACATCAATTTAGCTAACCACCATAGTACTATGGTGTTGCTAACCACCGTGGTTAGTTAATGAATTGGAACAAATTGGAAAAGTGTCAATGTTTCCTATTTACTCAATCATCCAATGGAAAAGTGTTTCATGTCCACCCGATCATCCATCCCTCATGGTGTGCTCATGATTGTTGGTTCATTTTGGCCTAAGGATTCGGCATGTAAGGTTTATCACATCAAAAATAACCACTAGATTTTTTTTAATGTAATAAGGTAAATGAACCTTAACTGGAAAATTTGTTGAATTGTACCATCATAAAATATTTATAAAGTTTTTAACAATTAGCAAATGGATGAAAAGCCCAACCAAATTGGAACCATCATTTTTTGTAAGGAAAAAAAAAATTATGAATTCCCAAAAATGGACACACATAAACACTTACATGTTGTAATCAAGTGCACAAAAGAGTGACATTGGGTGCTTTGAAAATGGATTCAATTAAGATTTTTAATGATTTACATTTTATCAAAATTACAACATGGCAATTGTCATGAATGGATACACGAGAAACCCAACTTTGATACAAGTGTAACTTAATGTTAATCACATTTAATCAGTGTAATGTGTAAAAACAAGTTGTTTTAGTTAGGAGCATGGTATTTCCATGGTACATTGTATACACATTGTGTTCAAATTATACTGTTATAATATCAAAAGTACTCACACATAAAATTTCACTCATTTTGAATTCTTTTAAAAATCACATATAATTGATTTGGGCCTTGACAACAAGACAAGTTATATAAACCATGAATATGAAATTGATTCATATGTTTGTCTTTATGTAGTTAAACACCAATAATTTGATAAAAATTATTTAAAACACCAAGTGTTTAACAACAATTTACCATTTTTCATTAATTTTAAAATTTCATTTTATCTTTGTAGAATGATAAAAACAACGTTTGACTCAACTACATCTTTAATGGGAAAACATTTTACAACTTAAAAAGATCATAACTCATCAACATTATCATAACATAATGTACTACCAAACATTAATTTATCATTTAATATGAACATTGTGTCTTTAAAACAAATTGAAAGTTTTCATGGAAAGATTGTTCATTATGTTTGTTTCTTTGGTTGTGAAAAATTTCATGAACAGATTCCCATTAAAACTAGTATTTCCTAGTCCTTTTTTTATGTTATAGTCTTTGTGACAAGCTTCTACAAGTTAGAAATGTACTCCAATCAACCATTGCATTGTTCAAATGTACATCAATTTCAAAACATAATGAAAGTTTAAGATGTCATCCACCTTTAGTTGCATAATTCTATACAAAAAAAATTCCAAATATTTAGAAAGACACATAAAAAATGTGTTGCAATGAAAATTGTCAAACTATACCTCCATTTTGTGTACATTATACCATGGAAACACCCAACAAGTACAAACTTCTTGCATTATGCCTTTGTTCTTGTGAGATTTCTCTTGGCAATGGGATGAAAAATTCTTTTGACAATGGTGGTGAACATTTAGATTGCGATGACAAAAACAATCACAACATGAGGCTATAATGCTTTTTTGGGCTAAATAGTCTTGGCAAAGTTTTATGACTCACAAAATTGGCATGGAGTGTGGCATGGGCTTGTACACCCATGGAGGATTTACCAATTGCAAACCATACCCATTTATTCTTGTTAGTTTAACTTTTATTCTTTCCATTGTGACCTTCATGTTGTGGTGGCACACTAGAGGTGGAATGCCATAAAATGGAGTTGAATATGTTGTGATGGGGACTTGGGCTTGAATCATTATGTGGAGTGCATCACCTTGAGTTGCAATGTTTTTCACAAACCAAGTTTCATTGAACCTTCTTTTTTCCTTTATGTCCAAAAGTTGTCATTGTTTTTCTTTCTTTTTATCAACTTTCTCAAACACACTATTTCCCTTGTTTGCAAGTTGTTTTTGTCTCCTACATTTTTTATCTACATGTTGTTGCTTACTTCTTAGTTACCTTTTATTCTAGAAAGTTGTTAAATAATATTCTAAAATCATCATGACTGACTTTGTATAGTCGATTAAAGGTTCTTTGCATGGTTCCCTCAAAAGTAGAACAATCTCAACCTTATGAAGAATAAGAAACTAGGTGATGGATGGCAATATTGCAACATGTTGTGCTTGATAATCATGCATTGTTGATGACCCTTGATTGTCCTTACTTGTCAATTTTGATGACCTTTAATTTCTGCTACCTACCGAATATAATGCATCATCATCTGCAAGACATGGGTCCACTACCCTTGTTTTATCCAAATTAATGAAATAATGGCACACAAAATCTTCTTGGATTACTCTTAAACCTTCTCCCATAACCTTTTATATTTGCAAATCTTCAACAACATCCATTATGTTAATTAATTCTTGCATTTCCATAAAGTTTTCTACAAGGTAATTTCACTTGCCATGGTGTTAGGACTCAATGGTCATATACTAATCATTTCAAAACCCTTTTGAATGTTATAAAGGATCAGAGCTTTCTTAAGGGTCGGTGAAACCCACTACACCAAATCTTTCCTTCACACCTTTCCCTTCATTTGCTAAAGTCCAAACATCTTATATGCCCAAAAAGTCATTTTGAACAAGGTGCAATCACAATCAAATGAACCAAAAACTATGTCAAATGATTGGAAAATTGTCAATTTTGTCACGTATATTTATGTAATGCCATTTTAATGTCATGTTGATCAATGAAATTTGTGTTAAATGATTTATATGAGTGTTGAAATTCAAAGTCAATTATTCAATTTAATAAATTGAGTTTTTAAGTAAATGTTTTTTGAATTTTAACATTGGAAGAAGTCAATTTTATAAAACATGAAGCCAAGGATTCTTTTAATAAAGAAATTTTGATGGGAAAAAAATTGAAATGATGATAATTTACCATCCACATTTGAAAATCATTCATAATTTAAAAATTGAGGTACATGAAATTTTTAAAAATTCAAAACATAATTTCAAAATGTTCAAATTTCAAGAATCATTTGCAAGATGTAAATGGATCATAATGTGTATGAAAAAATTATAGTGGATTATGATACAAAAAATAAAGCTTAAATTAGTTTGCATATTTTAACATGATTGAAATTATGAGCATTTTAAAGATAAAACGTAGAATTTAGTAAAATTTATGCACTTTTAGAAAATTCATATTTATTCAAAAGGAGTTAACATAAATCATGTAATTTATTAGGGTAAGTTAAAATATTTTAAACATGTTTAAAGAAAAATCCTTCAAATTTTTCTTTTTATGGAAAAATCAAAATGACCACAAAAGGTCCATTTGTGGTTGAGTCTTTTGTCATTGTTGGTTCACTTGATTGTGATTGCACCCAATGGCCTAAAATAGGAAACATCTAATGGCTATAGTGTGTGGAATGTGTGTGACGGCAACATGATTAGGTTTAGCCTCATTCTTCTTATTGTTTAGATTACATCAACAATGACATGGGAATTGTGATTATTGAAAATCAATAATTGTTTATTTTTTGTTGACATGTTGCCTCCACATGCTTACATTGCGACAATGAAGTGAAATATTCATATGGAAAACAAACAAATAGTCATCCATGCCTTAGGTCACATAGCCATGGTAGATCCAAGTTCACAACGTTTAATGTAATTACATATATATTGTTTACCGTTGAAGACGTAAAAGTTGGGGATTGAAACATTTTGCGTGTTGATGCAAAACAATATAGACAACCATTGTATTTCATCTAGAATAATTGAATGCATTGTTTTCAATCTAATATTGGCAAACATAACGGCACTACCATTATGACTTGCTTGCACACCAAATTTGTCACAATTCCATATCTTGGAAGCATTATAGTTGTGCATGCCATAAGCCTATTATAGGTTTTCATAGAACACACAATGATAGTTCCAGGTTGTGTTTTCTAAGCCATTGTAGCCAACCTCAACCCAAATTTCCATTCTTGAATTGAATTTCTATTTGTTAAAAGAAAATAGTTATTATCACTAGATGGTAGTACCATCAAATGAAAAAATAAATGTAGCAAAATTCTATAGTGAAAATGTTCCATGACTATAATACCATAAGTATAGTGAATTACCTTCACATGGTAGAATAACCATAAAATAACTATGAGGACGAATTCTAATAAAAGAATACTTGTTAGTGGAAATAATCTGTTAGTATAATTGACTTAGAAAGGCATCCTAATAATTGTTTATTAGTGATAAGTATTCAATGTTCATTTATCGTCTTTTGTTTATTAGGGGTTGAAACTATCTAAATTAATTTAGTCCAAGTCGAAAGTGGATAGAAGGTGAATGGTTTCCTTTAACTAAGATTTGTGTAAGAGATTAGAATAAGGTGAAGAAATGTAGAAGGATAAGGAAACCCATGTGTGTCTTTTCATTTATCAATGGCCACTTAAAAACCTTTGATAGGAGATGGAAAGAAATACCCCATGGCTAGTAGATAACCCAGATCTACATGAAGTGAAAAGAAAAGCGCATTTAAAAATTACACCTACGCAATTGACATCCGATATGGTGCCAGCAATTGCAATAGGTTATGACAAGTAAGAATACACTACAAGGCTATCAATGATTCAAGAGGAAGGAAGAATACAAAGACCAGTGTTGGTCTGGTATCAACTTTCGAACATACTAGATTGGTCCTGGTATTGGGTACTTTCTGAAATTTTCACACCAGACTGGTCCTAGTATTGGGTACTTTCTGAAATTTTCATACCAACCTGGTCCTTGTATTTGGTCTTTTTCACAACTTGCAAAACAGCCTGGTCCTAATATTGGGTCCAAGACTGATTTTGGGCTGGTATGAGGCAGGTATATGATCTCTGGTACTGAAACTGGTATAAAACTGGTCCAAGGCTGGTCTTAACTGAGGTCCCTACAAGGCTGGTATTGCCTCGGTTCTACTAGCCTGGTAGGGTCCTTGATACACCAGTGTTGATACAAGGCACAAGCTTATACATACCAGACCAACACTGGTAAACACACAGGAAACTTAGCATTTTCCTTAGAAAGACCCAAGGACTTAAAGAGTGTACCTTGCAAGCATAACCAACATATGCAACTCCAGCAATTACTGCATCCCTACCTGGTTCATTAGGAGATTGGATTAACCACTCCTTTTTCAATGCATCTACTGTGTGAATGCTTGTTCCACCTGCTAATTGAAGAAATCCTGCACAGAAAATTTCAAGCATTCATATGTTGTCGGTAGAACTTTTGTCGATAGGCCACAGAACTTAAGCAAGGAACTCTGAAGTAATTATACCCGGCAGAAATGATCCACAAAGTATGACAATGTGAACACCACAAAGTGTGATGATGTTATAGTAGTACAGGTATGGTTGTTGGGTTCAATGTGTAGGATTTTTTTAAAAATTCAGTTATTTGTTCACATCTAGCATAACTGGTGGGTGGTCAGGAGATGTCAGCAAAGGAGAAGCAAGAGCAACTGATGCCTGGGTGACACCAGCTCCAACATCACCAGTCATGGGTCATCCATCCAGCTTCACAAAACCAACTACTCAGTCTTAAACCTCTTGAAGCATGTAAGACAAAATTGCAAAATATATCACCACTGCAGAATCTACATCACATTCCATGCAATCCACTGCACCAGGAAATTTGGATCCTGCTAAGCTTCATCCGACCATTTCCTTTGATGAACATTGGCTCATCAAATCACAGGAAAAGCAATCACACAGAATATGATGGCACCTCCAAGCACAAAGACCAACTACAAAACGTCAAACAACAGACGGATTTGCTAAATCTCGATGCAGATTGAGTTCAAAATCGCTTTCTTTGCAAAATTCAAATCACTGAAAAATAAACCCTGCAACAAATCCACTTCACAACTGAAGTTATTGTGAAAGAACCAATTTGACAATGTCAGGATAGTTCTCAAGAGACCTTGTTTAGGGCATTTACTCTCAAGACATTAAAGGATTCAAATTGATATCCAACGGCTGACTGAATGAACACAGGGTTCTGATCCCATTCGTGTTTCCTGACATGAAAACCTTTCTGGATACAGGAACTTCAATCAACAAGTTTCACAAGGCACTTGTCAAGGAAATGAATTGAGCATTTCTCCAAGAGCCATGAAAACAAAAAGACAAACGAACAATTAAAACAAAAATTAAGTACCTGATGTTATTACTTCTCTGCAAGCGCAGTTTCTTCACCGCCAAAACAAGCCCTGATTTTTCCATAGCTATTCTCATATTTGCAAGAAGGCAAATCCACAAACAAAACATCACCATTGCAAGCAAGAGTGGAAACAACAGCAATGCCACTCAGGATACAAACAGCTCCAACCACAATTTCTGCAACAATGGGAAATTTGTGAAGATGCCAAAGAGTAGTAGCAGAAACAGCTGCACCATTGAAGGGCGTCATCTATGGACAAGTCTACCACCAGCCCCCTAAGCAGCTTCATTCCTGAGAACCAGTGATCAGGTTTTCAGTCAGGGTATCACTCAAAGTGATACCTGGAGAGGTTGAATAAGGATACTCAAATGATGCTCAGGTAATATTCACGGATATTTTTGATACCCGTTCAACACTGGTACAAACAACCATTTTGAAGAAATTGCTTCAACCACTTTCAAAGTTTCAGATCCCCCAACTATCAAATAATTAATTAAATTTGACGTCTGAACTTTGGCACTCGGTTTTTTAATTCTGAAATTTTTGGCAGGTAATAGTTATGGAAAATAATAAACAAGATCTTGTCAATGTTATGGAATAGTGTAGTGTGTCTAAACTACCTTAGTTTAAAATCCATAGGTAATTTAAAATCCATATCATGGAAGGGTTTGTGGTTCAAAACTTTGATAGTTGAACTTTTTTGATTTTATTTAAATTTTGGCACAAATAATAAATAACTTTTCAAAAGTTCAAAAAAATGAAAAATCATTTAATTTATGCCGAAATGGTAAAGGTACTATGATATTAAAAATTGCCCAATTTTTTTACTTATGCATGTGTTCCATCATCTTCACTTCTTAATTGGCTCTAGTGTGCACCACATGCGATAATGTTCACTTTGGATAGGGAACATAAGGCATGACAATGCACCTTGGATTTTTGTTAGCATGTATGTCATAGCACTCTCTTGGAATGTGGTTGCTCAAATGCACCTTTGGGTGAATGCACAATACACTGCCTCAAAAGCGATAAAAAATACATTCCTTACAAGTCCATACAAGATTTTTTTAAATGATTCAAATAAACATGGTTGTTACTTTAAAAAATATTAGTACTTTAATATTTGAATAATACATGTTCAATCGTTTACAAACCTTCTCAAATCTATGTGAAAACTAGTATTTAATGTAACTAGTGTTATTTTTTGATTTGGAAATCCAAAAAAAAACTCATAAAGTTCAAAGGAATCATGCTCCATATTAAACTTTCAAAAACATATGCTTTTGGGACAACAAATTTGAAAAACCAACAAAAATTGCAATTCATATGGACTTATGAAAATATGGTTGAATTTTAACCGTTCAAAAGTCCCTAACTATTAAATGATTAAAGTTTTCAAAGAAAAGATTCTTCATATGAGTTCATCATATTACATTATATATTGAGTCCCAATAACAAATTTGGAATGTGAATCATTTTTTTTTTTTTCATTTTGTGATGTTCCATTCAAACAACTAGTCCATATTTTATTTTTTTCAAAAGCTCATTATTATTAACAAACGATTTTTTTATGAATAAATAACCACACATTACTTTTCATAATGAATTTGTTAGTTTAGATCCAAGTCCAGTTAATACATCTAAAGATATATCAATCAACACAAGCATTTGAATAAATGGTACCTAGGGGCAAAACATTGTTTTGTCACAAAGTGAACCACCATAGCTTGCATTTATCCCTTTCACATCCATGGTAAAATGTGGCAGAATTTACATTCTCCAAACATTAAAAAATGTGTATAATGTTTTCATGTCCCAAAAACTAATATGTATGTGCCCTTATTGGAATTCATACAAGCCTAAAACATATATAATAGATTTTCTCCTTGCAAACATTCATTTTGGATATACAACATTCACTTTTAATGTGACAACAACAATTATATCCATTAAGGCACTTTGATAGTTGCAAAAGTGGAAACAATATTGAACACAAATCGCATTCCTAGGGTTGATGTTGAATGTCATTTGCTTAATTTACATTGTTGTCACTCTACTCCATAATGTGTCATAGTCCATGTAAGTTCAAGTTTGCTAGCAAACTTTTGGATAATAGGTCATATACACTAAATTGTGCTTGGTTTTGGGGTTCGGGGTGTGGAGTGTGTGAGTCATGGCATGTCCCATTACCCATGGTTATGAATCAATGTTCTTGATTTGTGGAATATCAAGTAAAATTTTCATATAATGTGTCATGGCATGAAAAGTTGAAATTCCTTCTATTGAACCATTTGGTCTAGATCTATTGATAGTCCAACCCCATCATCTACAACTTGAATATTTGATCTTGTTATATTTGCACCTTCTATTCCAAAAATATTTTCATGTTGGTTTAGTGAATTTTTAATACATTGAGATTGATTTTTTATATTGGTCAACATCCTCTGACTTGCAATTTCACCTACGTTATTAATTTGTCCTTTTATTCTAACACCAATTGCATGTTGTGGTTAAATCGATGTTCATTGGTATGTATCAATCTTGATACACTCACTTTTTTCCCTTTTGAATCCTAGTACATTCTTTGATCTATTTGTTTATGTACATTTCTTGTAACAATTCTAGACATTCTAAACCTTACTATAGAATTATGAAAATTGAAATTAGTATACCTTGATATTTCAAACTTCCTAGTTATCAAAATTAGATTATTTTATAGGTTAGATCAAATCCATATCAATATCCTACTCACAATTTCAAATTG
>Ga0116230_10003084_pt1 | contig 16164 bp, 10 predicted proteins | sample S1TSphfallax_3_FD_88678 | JGI IMG/M metagenome (GOLD analysis project Ga0116230, IMG submission 88678) | Host-associated microbial communities from peat moss isolated from Minnesota, USA - S1T2_Fd - Sphagnum fallax MG | ecosystem: Host-associated > Plants > Peat moss > Unclassified | place... | reverse complement strand
TGCCACATGAAGTATTCGCTTGGCGCGCCGTTTACTGAGCGTTTCTTCGAGTTGGCCGTAACGGGCAACGGACGGGCGGCGGGCTTTGTGGGGTTGATCACTGCTAACAGCTTCATGAAGCGCGAGTTCGGCAGCAAGCTGATCGAGCAGGTGCTGCCGCGGTTAGATTTGACCCACGTCGTCGACACCTCGGGCGCCTACATCCCAGGACACGGCACGCCCACCGTGATGCTGTTCGGCCGCCACCGCGAACCGGTTGGGGACGGGGTGCGGACAGTAATGGGCATCAAGGGCGAGCCGAACACGCCCCATGATCCGGCGCATGGGCTCGTCTGGACGGCCATCGTAGACCAGATTGATCGGGTGGGGTCGGAAAGCAAGTTCGTCAGTGTGGCGGATATGCCTCGGGCAACCTTTGGAAAGCATCCCTGGAGCATTGGGGGAGGTGGAGCAGCCCAGTTACTTGAACAGATTGAGGAGTTCGCAACAGCTCGTCTCGAGTCCGTCATAGGTCGCCGTAGGTTCACAGCTCAGTCTACCGACCGAGTCATCAATCGCGTGACCCTCGAAATTGGGTTCGCCAGCTTTTCAGGTGCTGATGAACAGTTCATCTCCGATCGTGCCGCGCTGCTACGTGGCGGCGTGCCAGAGAAACTAATTCGATCGATAGTTCTCGGAGATGCTGTACGAGACTGGGCAGTCGAGGCCGAGCAGTCAGCATTTGTACCCTACGACGATCGACAAGCCCTGTTGCCGCTCGATTTGAGCGCTGCTTGGCACCGGTGGCTCTGGCCTAGCCGCGCCGCGCTCCAAGGCATAGTTTCTTTTGGTGGGAAAACTCAAAAGGATCTAGGTGCGGCATGGTGGGGCTGGTATCGATGGATTGGTGAGCGTTACTCGATCCCACTGACCATTGCCTTCGCCGAGGTCGCGAGTCACAACCACTTTATCCTAGAGCGTGGCGGGAAAGTCTTCAAACAAACAGCGCCGGTAATCAAGTTGCCTGCTGACAGCACCGAAGATGATCACCTTGCATTGATCGGTTTACTCAACTCGTCGGTGGCCTGCTTCTGGCTAAAGCAGGTGTGCCATCAGAAGCAAATGATGGGCGGCGACGGAATTCGGATCTCCGACAAGTCGAAGGTGCCTTATCAGTTCGCGAGCACCCGCGTTCAAGAGCTGCCGCTGCCCAATAACTGGCTTAAGCAACCAGACAGGCTGCGCCTGATCGAACTTTCCCGCGAAGTAGATAAGCTGGCGCGTGACATTGGGGATTGCAACGCATACGCGACAATCGAAAAGGCACTAAGAAATGGCCGCGGTGCTGCCGAAGAGTGGCAGAAGGTCCTCGATGCGCGGCAGCGGGCGCGCTCAAGGTTGATCTTCCTTCAGGAGGAGATCGACTTTCTCGTATATCTCATGTACGACCTGATCGACGACCGCGCTCTACTGTCGAATTCGATGGGGTGGGAGGTTTCGCTAGAAGCCGGTTACCGCCCCTTCTGCATCATCGAACAGAGGAACGTCGAAGGTTTTGATGTACCGACCCACGTACCGGCCGACTGGCCCGAGGATTTGCGTGGCTTGTGGGACCGGCGGATCCACACCATTCGCGCCACCAGTGCTTTGCGCATCATCGAAGATCCGCACTACAAACGCCGCTGGATTGGGCGTCAAGGTTTATTCAACCACGGCGCTCGGGCCGATGAGTTCAGAGAGGCGTTGGTGGCGTGGATGCTAGATCGGCTGGAGTCCTCTCACCTTTCGCTAGCCGGCACCGATTTGCCGCAAATCACCACGGTCAACCGCCTGGCCGACTCGGTTCATGCGGATGCTGAGTTCATGCAAATTGCTAGCCTGTACGCTGGCCACGCGGACTTCGACCTTGCGAAGATAGTTGGCGAACTAGTCGCGGCCGAATCCGTGCCCTTTCTGCCGTCCCTGCGTTACAAGGAAGCAGGTCTTCGAAAGCGCGCACAGTGGGAGGATACGTGGGCACATCAGCGCCACGAGGACAATGGCGAGAACGTGGGCAAGATTCCTGTTCCACCCCGGTACGAAGCCAAAGATTTCCTGCGATCTGACTTTGCACGCCTGCGCGGTCCTCTCGACGTACCCAAGGAGCGCTGGGTCAGCTACCCCGGCTGCGAGCGTGGAGCCGACACCAGCCTGCCCATCGCCTGGGCCGGCTGGAACCACCTGCGGCAGGCCACTGCGCTAGCCGCTTACTACCTGGAGATGAAGGACAACGAAGGCTGGGAGCCTGGGCGGCTGCGACCGCTGCTCGCGGGCCTGCTGGAATTAGTGCCCTGGTTGGAGCAGTGGCACAACGAGCTCGACCCGGCATACGGCGAGCGCATGGGCACGTACTACCGGGGCTTCCTCAACGAGGAAGCCCGCGGGCTGGGGTTCACGTTGGACGACCTTCGAACCTGGAAGCCGTCCGTCACCGGAACAAAACGCAGCCGCAAGAAGGCAGCCCAGCCGTCATGACGCCCCAACTTCAATTGCTTCAATTGAATAGTCCGAAGTTGCGATTGTTTGATGAGACGAATGCTTGCGAAGGAGTTCTCCGATGCCGCTGCTGAAAGACCTGATCAATATTCCCGAGCGTGTGCATCAGGGCGACTTCGTCCTGCAGCTGTCGAAGGGCGTCACAGAGCCGGAACAGACACTCCGCGACTACGTGGTAACACCACAGCTTGTCGATGCCTTCAGCAACGCCCTGGGCTTTATCCAACAGGCCGTGCAGACCGGGGGTAGCAAGGCCGCCTACCTGCACGGCAGCTTCGGTTCCGGCAAGAGCCACTTCATGGCGGTACTCAACTTGCTTCTGGCTGGCAACACGCAGGCGCGCTCAATCCCCGAGCTGGCCGACGTCGTGGCGCGTCATAGCTGGACGCACGGCCGTAAATTCTTGCTCGTGCCGTATCACATGATCGGTGCGCGGGATATGGAATCCGCCATCCTCGGCCAGTACGCCGAGTACGTGCGCAAAAAGCACCCGCAGGCCCCAGTTCCCGGCTTCTACCTGGCCGAAGGCCTGTTCAAGGACGCACGGGAGTTGCGCGCACGCATGGGCGACGAACCCTTCTTTGCACAATTGAATAAAGGCGCTGCCGGCGGCAGCGAAGGCGGTTGGGGCGAGTTCGACAGCGGTTGGACCGCCGCCAGCTTCGAAGCGGCCATGCTGGAGCCACCCAACGGCGAGGAGCGTTCACGCCTCGTAGGCGATCTGATCACGCACTACTTCTCAGCCTACCGCAGCCTGGCCGGCAGCGGCGAGTCCTTCGTTTCGCTCGACAATGGTATGAGCATCATGAGCCGGCACGCCCAGGCGCTGGGATACGACGCGGTCATCCTATTCTTGGACGAGCTTGTGCTCTGGCTCGCCAGCCACGCCGCGGACGTCAACTTCGTCAGCCGTGAGGGCACCAAGCTGGTGAAACTGGTGGAGGCTACTAACGCGGATCGGCCCGTACCCCTGATCAGCTTCGTGGCGCGGCAGCGCGACCTCCGCGACCTGGTCGGCGAGAACCTCGCGGGCTCCGTACAGCTTCAGTTTAGTGACGTGCTGAAGCACTGGGAAGCGCGCTTCCACCGCATCACGCTCGAAGATCGGAACTTGCCGGCCATAGCCGAGAAGCGCGTGCTGCGCCCGCTGGACGAAGCCGCACGCCAGACGATGCAGGCGACGTTCGACGACGTAATGAAGATGCGCAAGGACGTGCTCGATACCTTGCTCACCAGCACCGCCGACCGGGAAATGTTCCGCAAGGTCTATCCCTTCAGCCCGGCACTGGTACAGACATTGATCGCCGTCTCGTCAGCGCTTCAGCGCGAGCGCACCGCTCTCAAACTGATGCTGCAGTTGTTGGTGGACCGCCGGGCTGACCTCGAGCTCGGGCAGCTGATCCCCGTGGGCGACCTGTACGACGCCATTGCCGATGGCGATGAGCCGTTCTCGGAAGGCATGCGCCTTCACTTCGACAACGCCAAGCGCCTGCACAACCAGCGCCTGCTGCCGATGCTGGAGCGCCAGCACGGTGTGACGTGGGAGGCGATCAAGCTCGGGCAGGCGGACCCGACGGCAGCCAAAAACCTACGCAACGACGCGCGCCTGCTCAAGACGCTGCTGCTCGGTGCACTTGTACCCGAGGTAGAATCCCTCAAGGGCCTAACCGCGCAGCGCTTGGCTGCGTTGAACCACGGCACCTTCCGCTCGCCCATCCCCGGGCGCGAGGCGCAGGATGTGCTTCGCAAATGCCGCGACTGGGCGAGCGAGATCGGCGAGATCAAGATCACTGAGGATCAGAACCCGGTGATTTCGATTCAGGTCACCGGTGTTGACATCGAGCCCATCCTACGAGCGGCCGAAGCCAACGACAACGCAGGCAACCGCCGCAAGAGGATCCGCGAGACGCTCTTCGAGCAGCTGAGCATCCAGGACGATGGCGGGTTGTTCACGACCTACGAGTTTCTCTGGCGCGGCACACGGCGCGACGTGGAGGTGTTGTACGAGAACGTCCGCGAGATGACCGATGACCGCCTGCGCGGCCGATCGGGCGCCTGGTCGGTGGTATTGGACTTCCCGTTTGATGACGCAAACTTCGGGCCAGCGGACGATCTCGCGCGGCTCGGTACGTACCGCGGCGGTGATACGCAGACACTTGTTTGGCTGCCCTCCTTCCTCAGCAACAAGGCGCTGACCGACTTGGGCCGTCTCGTCGTGCTCGACTACATCCTGCAAGGCGAGCGATTTGACAACTACGCGACGCACCTGTCGTTCGTCGACCGGGTGCAGGCCAAGGCGCTCGCTAGAAACCAATTTGAACAGCTGCGACACAAACTCAAGTCCCAGCTTGAAGTCGCCTACGGCATCAGCACTGAGCCGCGGGATGCTGTGAGTAACCTGCTAACTGCGGACCAGCAGTTCCGGTCGCTAGACTCGACCCTGTCCCCGCGTCCCCCTGTGGGCGCCGACTTCCGCAGCGCGTTCGAGAGCCTATTGGGCCAGTTGTTCGCCCACCAATTCCCGGCGCATCCGGAGTTCGACACCGAGATCAAGGCCAGCGTCATCAAAAAGGTCTGGCCCGAAGTACAGAAGGCCATCGAATCGCCTGGTCAGCGCGGCTTTGTGCAAGATGCCTCGACACGCAAGCTGGTACGTGCGGTGGTGAACCCCTGCCAGCTCGGTCAGATGGGCGAGACCCACCTGTTAATCGAGCCGCATTGGCAGTCGCGGTTCGCCCAAAGCCATGCCCGCGAAGGCGGAGGGCCGATCACCGTAGCCAAGCTGCGCCGCTGGATCGATACACCGGCGCCTATGGGCCTGCCGATCGAGCTGCAGAACCTGCTCATTCTGGCGTATGCCGCGTCGACCAACCGACGATTCACGCTACGTGGCGGGCCAATCGAGCCCACCATCGACAGCCTGTCCGACGAGCTGGAGCTGAGGGAGCAGGTGTTGCCCATCCCTACCGACTGGGACACGGCATTGCTGCGCGCCGCCGGCTTGTTCGGGCTGACGCTAGCACAGACGCTCAATGCGGCAAATGTGGGCCGCCTGATCGACGAAGTGAAGCAGGCGGCGAACAGCAAGCGAGAGGCTGTGGGCAGACTGGTCGCTCAACTTCGGGACCGCGCCGGTCGCTACGGGGCAGGCACTGCAGGTGCCCGCCAGCAATCAGCGGAATCTGCGCAGGCACTGCTGGCCACGGTCACGCAGGCCGCGGAGGTTGACGTCGTATCGGCGCTGGCCTCCGCAACCTTGAATACATCTGATGCAGCAGTGAGCCGAACGCTCGGCCAGGCGCAGGCGTGTGCCGACGCACTCACCAATGGGAACTGGCAGTTGTTCGACGTGATCCGTGATCTCGGAGACCATCGACGCGATGCCGCGGCGGCGATTATGACTCGCCTTGTCGAGGTGCTGGCGGCTGACGAGCATGTCGTGCCTCTGAAGTCACGTCTATCGGAGCTCGAGCGAGACGCCATGCAGTTGCTCGCAACCGCCACGCCAGCGCCTGTGCAGCCACCCGCGCCGGCATCCGTAACGCCTAGCGCAACAGCAACCCCCCTGCCTCCGGTGCTGCCGCCTGCACCGGGTTTCAACGGTCCGGAGCTGGTGGAAGAGAGACAGGCACTTCATTTGACCGGGGCGGCTGCCGAAGCAGCGTTAGATGACATCAAGGTGCGCATGACGCGCGAGAGGGATCTGGAGTTGACACTCAGCTGGCGGATAGAGCGAAAGGGCACGAAGCTATGAGCTTGTCGACCCCGCAGATCGTGGCGCAACTCGAAAGGGTGCTGGCCAGCGATCCGTCGACGGTGGCGTTGGCGATCCGTGCGAAGGCGCGCCAGCTGTGGCCTGAGACGATAAACCAAAGGGGGCGGCAGTTCTCGCTGCGCTGGTGCGAATCATCGTTGGCTATTCGCGAGGCGTTATGCGACGTGGACCGGCATGAACCGGCATCGGCCGGGCTCGTGGTCATCACGCCGTTAGCCACCCACGAGATTGCCGAGGACATTGCGGCACGACTAGCGCGGGCGCGCGTGTTCCAGCCGGAAGGCTGGGACATTGTTCGTCAGCTCTTCCAGGCCAAGGAAACTGATGCGCGACTGGGTCGCTATGCGTGGATGCCGCAGAGCCTGATCGACGGCGCAGCGTTAGGTCCTTACCCCCCGGTGGCGAACGGATTTCTCGGCCTGGAGACGGCATGGCAGGAAGTGCTGCAACGGTTCCTTCGGATCCCGACAGCCCGCCCGGACGCGGTCTCATTGCTGACTTGGTCGATGACTGCCGGGGCTGACGCCACCCTGGATCACTTGCCTGCCGCAGCTCGAACCGATGTTATGCGCTGGCTCGCTGAAACGGCCGGCAGCGCCGGTGAAATGGTTCTTGGCTGCGTTGAAGCTGGCCACACGCCCGACGCGTTGCCGCTCGGGCTGGCCTGCGGCGCGGTCTTCGCGCCGGAAAGCGAAGGACAAGCGGCATTGGGCCAAGCAGCCATCCGGCTTGAACGCTTCGTCAACAACAAGCACATCGGCGTATCAGAGGGCCGTGTCTGGGCGCGCGCCGCTGAGCAAGTGGTACGAACAGCCGGGCTCGACGCTACGCGCGCCGCGCTCGACCGCGCAGATGCCTTGCTTCGGGATCTGCGCGTCGCAGAATTTGCAAACCTAAGTGATCTGCTCCCCGCGGCGCTGGACCAGCGGCTGGTGGACTTCGCGCTCGCCCTCTCAGCACATGTGGCCGAACCCACCCAGGCCAATCTGGCTCAGGTGGAACTGCAGGCCGACCGCGCGCGTAGACACGCGTTGATGGCGGCCCAGCCTCCGCGAGCGGAGCGCGTCGAGATGGCCCGCCGTTTGTCTCGCTGGCTGCTGACTGTACCCCGATCGGCGGCATCGCTGCAGACTGCTTCGATCTGGCAGTCAGACGAAGGCGCATTCGTGGACTGGGCGCGGTTTCGTCTGCTCGGTGGCGACGAAATTCCAGAACTGTCGCAGGCGTACGGCGCGTGTCGCGAGGCGCTGAGTACCCGTCGGAACAAATTTGCCAAGGGGTTCGCTCAAGCGTTGCTCGAATGGAACGTGAACAAGCCGGCGGTCGACGGGCGCCTGGTGCCGGTTGAGTCTGTGCTAGAGCACGTACTGGGGCCGATCGCCGCGGTACATCCGACCCTGCTCCTGGTGATGGACGGATTGAGCATCAGCATCTTTCGGGAACTCTTCGCGCGCAGCGCTAGCCATGGCTGGACCGAGATGGTGGCCAGCGACAATGGGCAGCCGCTGGTCGGCGTAGCTGCGCTGCCCACCGTTACCGAGGTGAGCCGTACCAGCCTGCTTTGTGGACGTCTCATGCTTGGGGCTGCTTCGCAAGAGAAAGCAGGTTTCGCTTCGCATGCGGCGTTGCTGGCGCACAGCCGCGCCGGAGCGCCGCCAAGATTGTTCCACAAGGGGGACCTCGCCAACGCGACTAATCTGTCTCCCGAGGTGCGCGCAGCGATTTCAGACCCTCATCAACGTGTGATCGGCGTGGTGTACAACGCCGTAGACGACCATCTGAGCGGCCCGGATCAGCTGCATCAACGCTGGTCGCTAGAAGACCTGCGGCTGCTGTTGCCTTTGCTGCGTGAAGCACGCGAATCAAGGCGAGTAGTGGTGATCACCGCCGACCATGGGCACTTATTGGAAGACGGCACCACTCAGCTGGCCGGCGGCGATAGCGATCGTTGGCGCCCGGGCACGGATGCCCACGCGCCGAACGAAGTAGCGGCCAGTGGCGGGCGCGTAGTGACGAGCGATGGCTCGAACGCAATCGTCTGCCTATGGGGCGAAAGGACACGGTACGGTGGTCGCAAGAACGGTTACCACGGCGGCCTTTCGCCTCAGGAGGTGACGGTTCCACTCAGCGTGATGGTGCCCTTGGGGATGAACCTGCCCGGATGGACGCCGGCTCCGCCTGCGCAGCCCGAGTGGTGGGAATTCCTGCCGATCGTGAAGTCGAAGGAAACAAAACCCGCGATTGCGCCAGCGCTGCGGCCTGCGGGCCGCAGGCCGACGGTTCAGCCCGGCCAGCCGCAGCTATTCGATACGACGGACTTGCCACCCTCGCCGGCGCCAAGCGGCCCGGATTGGATCAGTGCATTGCTTAGCGGCGCAATCTACGCGTCACAGCGGCAACTGGCTGCGCGAGTGGCACTGCCCGACGAAAGGATGCGGCTGCTGCTGACCGCACTGGCGGAACGTGGCGGCAAGCTGTCGCGCGCCGCGCTGGCCCAACGGCTTTCGCTACCAGAAATCCGACTTGGCGGCATGCTGAGCGCGGTCCGACGGATGCTGAATGTGGATCAGTCGCCGGTGCTGATCGTTGATGAGGCCGCTGGAACCGTGGAGTTGAACATTGCACTACTGCAGCAGCAGTTCCGTGTGGTCGCCCTGGGAGGTCAACGATGATCAGCGCCGCGCGACGGGAAGACATCGTTGGTGCGCTGCGGCGTGGAACTGTCCCGAGCAGCGGGCTGGATGCGCTCGCGGTCGGAATCGAAACCTTCGCGCCAACGCTCGACGAGGAGCTTGCAGCAGTCGCTGCTGGGCGCGGTGGATTTAAGGCTGTACGCGGTGAGTACGGCACGGGCAAGACCTTCTTCGGGCGTTGGCTGCAGGAGCGGGCTCGGGCCCGCGGCTTTGCAGCGACCGAGGTCCAGATCAACGAGACCGAGACGCCGCTGCACCGGCTTGAGACTGTCTATCGCCGGCTCGTCGAGCATCTGGGGACGGCGGACACAGCGAGCGGCGCCGTCCGTGGTGTCATCGATGGCTGGTTCTACGCACTGGAACAAGACGTCCTGGCTGACACGTCGGTCGACCCTACTGACGCCGCGGAACTGCTGACGCGCACTGATGCGCTGATGGAGGCGCGGCTGTCCACGATCAGCAAGACCGCCCCCGCCTTTTCGGCAGTGCTTCGAACCTACCGCCGCGCGTTGGCGGCCGAGGATGGAATGCTGGCTGATGGCCTGATCAGTTGGCTGTCGGGCCAGCCGAACGTGGCGGCCAGCGTCAAGCGTGCGGCGGGCATCAAGGGTGACCTGGACCACTTCGGTGCCACCAACTTTCTGGTTGGCCTGCTTACGATCCTTCGCGACAGCGGCTTCCCAGGGCTTGTAATGGTGCTGGACGAGGTCGAAACGCTCCAACGCATGCGCACTGACACCCGCGAAAAGGGCCTGAACGCTCTCAGGCAATGGATCGACGAGATCGACGCCGGGCGCTATCCCGGGCTCTATCTGGTGGTCACGGGCACGCCCGCGTTCTTCGACGGCCCGCAAGGCGTGCAACGCCTCGCGCCATTGGCTCAACGCCTACACGTAGATTTCGGAACCGATCGGCGCTTCGACAACCCGCGTGCGGTTCAGATCCGCCTGGCGCCGTTCGACCATACGGCCCTGCTGGCCGTCGGACGGCGCGTCCGCGACATCTATGCCGAAGGTCAGCCCCACGAGCAGCGGCTGCGCAGGGTCGTCGACGACAATTATATCGACACGCTTGCCCGTGCCGTGGCGGGCGGCCTGGGTGGCAAGGTCGGCGTGGCGCCCCGGCTATTCTTGAAGAAGCTTGTCGCCGACATCCTCGATCGAGTCGACCTGCATGAGGACTTCGATCCGCGCCAGCACTACAAGCTAACGCTTGCCGAGAGCGAGATGTCGGTGGTCGAGCGTGCGGCAACAAGCGCCACATCGGTGGACGATATCGACCTGTGAGCGAATTCGAGCAATTGCACCCTTCTCTGCAGTACCACGTGGTGAACACGCTGGGCTGGAGCACGCTGCGCCCGACCCAGCTCGCGGCCATCGCGCCGATACATGCGGGATCCCACTGCCTGCTGCTCGCACCCACCGCCGGCGGCAAGACTGAGGCGGCCATGATTCCGGTTCTCTCTAGGATGCTCGTGGAGTCCTGGCCGGCAACAAGCGTTCTGTATGTCTGCCCGATCAAGGCGCTACTAAACAACCTGGAGCCGAGGCTCTCCCACTACGCCAGCCTGGTCGGACGTCGGGTCGAGGTCTGGCATGGGGATATCTCTCAGTCGCGCAAGAACCGCGCACTGAGGGATGCACCGGATATCCTTCTTACGACACCTGAATCCATCGAAGCCATGCTGATATCCATACGCGTCGCTCGACCTGCCTGGTTTGGCAACCTGCATACGGTGATCGTGGATGAGCTTCACGCTTTCGCGTCCGATGACCGGGGCTGGCACCTACGGTCGGTATTGCACCGGCTGGACCAATACCTTGGGCGTCCGCTTCAGCGCATTGGTCTTTCAGCAACTGTAAGCAATCCCACCGAACTCCTGTCCTGGTTAGCCCATAGCGGCAAGAGGATGGTGATCGGGAGTGCCAGCGTAAGCACAGATGCTGACGTGACCATTGACCATGTAGAGTCTCTCGAGAACGCGGCCACAGTGATCTCGCGCCTGCACCGCGGGGAAAAGCGTCTTGTCTTTTGCGATTCCCGCAGCGGTGCAGAGCAGCTCACCAGCATGCTGCGCGCAAAGGACATTCGCACGTTCGTCAGTCACGCTTCGCTGAGCCTATCGGAGCGGCGACAAGCTGAGTCCGCATTCGCGGAAGAGAAGGACTGCGTCATCGTCGCCACCTCAACACTTGAACTTGGGATGGACGTCGGTGATCTTGACCGAGTGATCCAGATCGACTCTCCTTCAAGCGTCTCTTCATTTCTCCAACGCATGGGTCGAACTGGCAGGCGCACGGGCGGTCGAAGAAATTGCCTCTTCTTGACTACCAACGACAACGCTTTTCTGTTAGCTCTGGGCGTGACTCAAAAATGGACTGAGGCTTGGGTCGAGGCCGCGATCCCTCCCGCTGAACCTTGGCATATCGTTGCCCAACAGGCCCTCGTACTGGTGCTGGAACGGAGCGATATTCCATCGAACGAATTGGTACAGCTGCTTCATGGATCATTTCCGGAACTTCCGATCCAAGAGATCGAGGCGCTGGTTGAGCATCAAATTGCACTCCACTTTCTAGCTCGCTCCGAGGGGGTTGTGCGAGTTGGTCCAGAAACAGAGATGTCATTCGCTCGCAGCCACTACCGCGACTTGCTCGCGTCATTCAGTGGCTCAATTTTACTGACCGGTAAACACGGATCCAGCGACGTGGGTTACATTGACCCAACGGCTCTGACAGGGCAACAAGACGATCTCATCCTACTGCTCGGCGGGCGCAGCTGGCGAGTCACCGGCATTGAATGGCGCAAGCGGGTTGTTTGGTTGGAGCCAGCCCCAGGAGGCGGGAAAGCTCGCTGGATGGGTGGTACCCGCAGCCTCGGTCGCGATGTCTGCCAGGGAATCAGAGACGCCCTAGCGGCGGGGCCGCCGTCATTGGTCGTTTTGTCACAACGCGCACAGATAGCGTTCAAGCAGCAGACTGATGAGATCGCATTGCCGTCGCGGGAACAGTTTCTCGTGGAGCGGTCCTATGTGGCTACTGCACGAACCTGGACGTTTGCTGGAACTCGAGCGAACCGAACGTTGGCACGATCATTGGCAACTGCGGGGCAGAAGATACGTTTCGATGCGTTGAGTGTCATGGCTCTCGTGTCCACGATGCCTCACGTTGATCCAAGCGGACTGCAATTGACAGTCGAGGAGATAGCGATATTTGCCGAATCGATTAAATTCGCTGAATGTGTGCCAAAGAACCTGCTCGCTCGAACAATTGGGGCAAGATTTTTTGAAGCGCTGGCGGCCGACTCCGGCAGTATTGATTTAGTTCATTGATTGCGGGGCGAGAACGTCGCCGAACGACAGCGTGGAATTCATCCGTAACGGCAATGCGGGGCGTCCAAGCCCGCGAAGCCGGTTGACGTGGACCACGGCATCATCGAGCGAGCAGGGGTAAATGCACGGCACCCGAAGTGGCAAGGCGATCGGCCGACCGGCGACGGCGGTGGCGGTGGCGGCAAGTACCGACATTCGCGCCCTTTCGCACGACGGCCTCAGCATGGTGGCGATGGCGGGCAAACTTGATCGGTTACGTCGGTGTTCTTCGAATTTTTGCGGGCCCTGTGAAAGCGTTTGGGAGATCAAGTAAGCTTTTGGCGGAACAAACACTTCTCACTATCTAACCTTTTGGATTCTCTCTGGATACATAATGCCAAAATACCCCGATTTCGCCGACATCGAAAGAAATGCCGACTACATAGTCAAAGAGATCGGCCGCGAATCCGTCGACGTCTACACATTCATCTCAGGAGAATATGAGAAGGCGCAGATCAGCGGCAACAGTGTGTTCCAATTTATTTACCGCTCGTTTTACAGGCTGGACAATGCGGGATTAACCCGCGAATTCAAAGACCATTACTTTCAGCTGATGGATAGCTGCCGAGATCAGGAGTCAGTAGACATCGAGGCGCTCACGAGGGCCCTGCATCCGTACCTCACTCGCAAAGGCCACAAGAGTCTACAGTTCTCCTTTGTAACCAAACTCGCGAATACTGTAAATCGCTCATATCCGATTTACGACGCAGAAGTAGCGCGAGTTTTTGGCTTTCGTCGTCCATATTCGTACTTGGGATTTGATTTCCGATTGCAACGCTACATAGAATTCTACCGGCAACTGCGGGAAATCTACGTCGCGATACTTGCTGACAATGAATTGGCAGATGCCAGACTGCTATTTCGAGAACACTATCAGGCACCCGCGGACCGGGTACCGGATATGAAAGTGCTGGACTTCATCTTCTGGTCTTTAGGGAAGCTTTCTGATGAAGAAGAATAAACTGGGACCCCGGGATTTTTTCACGCAGCCACCTCGCACTATTCGACAACCCGTGACGTAAAGGGAGGAATGCGACATGCCATCATCGCAGAAAGGTAGTGCCACTGTTTTGCTGACTGGATTTCTCCGATTTTCTCGCTTCGAGTATTCGATTTCCCTCGCGAATCATCCAGTGGTCGTCCGAAAGCGCGACCTTCGAGAGGTTATTCGCTATGTGAGCCCATTCGGCCGCGGTAAACTCGGTGCGGCAATCTTCTACTTGTCCCGCCTTACACGCCGGAGATTTCCAAGTGGAAGAAATTACTACGATACCGTCCGCGCGGTGCTCCCGCTTACAAGCCACTGTTCTTCCGTCCGGGCGACGACCGTAGGTCCAAAACCCCATCTTGCTCGGATCGCCGTGCGCGCCATATTTACATACCGATCGAATATTTCGGATTTGAGATTCCATATCCGGCGATAGAATTAAGCGTTGCGGACCTTAGCGCCACAAACTAATTCACACTTCCTGTTTGCCGGCCGCGCCAGCGCAAGGTCGGTCTTAATCTTGCGATCGGGCCTTCCATGTACTGCTACCCCGCTTCTTGGAATGGAACCGCTCCGAGTCCATCGTCTAGCACGTTCACCTGAACCTTCGTCGCGCCCGCGTCGAGGCTATTACAAACCAGCTCTGAGATTGCGGGTGACGGCGTTCCGCGCCACAACCGCTGCACATGGTCCGGCGCTATCTTTATCTTGAAGTGGGTCTCTTCCATAGTCATGCCGAGATTTTTACGCACCCAAGTCTACATTCTCCGGTCGCCTAGCGACATCGGTATGAAAAAATTACTCGTATACAGTGTTCAATCGCTGTCAGTACTGTACAAGCCGCTCTTGTATACCGAGCTCGCCTTCTTGTCTGCCCACGTTCTTGGCGGCACCTGTGTACATTGGATATTTTTAGCGATTCTGACCCTCACGAGTCCGCGGCTCGCGCGCGCGCTCGACCAACCCCGCCGCCAACCACTCCCGCTCGGTCATCGGCGGACGCATCCGCTCCGCGAGTTTCCTGACCTCAACCGACAGATCCGACTGCCCCTCCCGGACCAAGATGTTGCTGACATCCTGCCAGGCGCGTTGCACTTCGCGCCGGGTGTCGAGCATCTTTGCCTTACCTTTCTCAGTCCGCAAACCGCCAGTTGCCAACTCCCGCGCCACGGTTTCGACGCGTTCTCGCATATGACTTGACTGCCCTCGGAGCGTCGCACGGTAAATTCCATCCGACTTCTGCGGTTTCGTCTCGCCCCGAACATACCGTGGCGTCGCGTTGGCCGCGATTCCCTGGTCTCGAAGGTGGCGCGCAAATTCGGTCCGCCATTCGCGTAGGGTGGCCTTGCGAATGTTTAGTCGCTGTCCATGCTCCCCCATGGCCTTCACGACAACGTGTACATGCGGATGCGGTTCGTCGGTGTGCAAGGCAAACGCGTAGCGGTGTTTCAGTGCGAACTCTTCTCGAGCAAAGTTTCGGACGGCTGCGAGAACTCCACTCGGCGATGTCCCGGGTGGCATCGAAAAGATGAGTTTGTGCACGAGCTTGGCCGGAGCGCGGCCGCGGGAGGCTGACAGGTCGGACTGAAGCCGATCCTCCTCGATGTCCAGATCCCATTCGTCCGTCAACGTTGCCCCGACGTCGTCGCCGTGAAGACGGGTTCCATCGTCGGTTTCCAATTCGAGTTCCCCATGGCGACCCACATAATCGAGATGCCTTTTGACCGCCCTGGACGTGTTTGCGCCCTTGGGCAGCACCTTGACCATGGCCTCCGGAAGTCGCCGGGAAGTGCGGGCGATCTGTTCCATCGCCGACGGCGACAAGTTGTCGCGCCGCCCGGGGCCGCGGCGTGCAACGCTGACCAAATCAAACATGGCTTCACTCATCATCGGTCTCCGAATAGCCTTGCTTCCAGCTGGCAAGATTGACCCGCAGCAGGTCCTTCACATGATCCCTCAGTCCCTCACATACCCGGAGCAGCGCCCGCAAATCTTCTCGTCCCGGGCTGGTCACGCGGTCCCCCTGGTGGGCGGCCCGCGCAATCGGATTGAGTAACCGGCCGATCCGGCCGAGTTCGGAGACGGTCCGCTTCAGGGCGAGTAGCTCTTCCTTCGGGAGTGGCGTCAAGTTCCGCAGGTGCGCACGAGTGAGCACCGAAACGTACGTGGCTGACGGCATACCTCGTGCGGCGGCGCGGGCATGCAATAGGGCCTGATCCTCGCCTCGAAGCCTGATGGTTATGCGCGCGTCCCGTGGCGGCTTGACGTAGTCATCGATCGGTTCCTGGGCGCCGACACCGGCGGTCTGGAGCATGAGATCGATCAATCGCTGAAGGAGTGCCGACTCGCTGAGTTGCTGGCGAGCGGCCAAAGTCCGGACCTTCTCCTTCGTCTCCACGGTCACTCGACATTGAATAAACGCTTCGGCTGCCATGGGGAAAGTGTGTGACAACAGCCGCCGCGAGGCTATCCTGCATGTCACTCAAAATGCAGCGAAACCCATCACCCAGCCCCAATCCTCCTTGCGCGATTTTATTCCCGCAGCCGCGACATCGCCCGTCACCGCCAGTCCAAGAACCCGACAGCCTGTCGCCAGCTCACGCACAAAAAAATGGGGAGAAGGCACCGCGAGGCACCCTCTCCCCGGAATCGCCAGCGAAGTTCAGCCCGTCAGAACGTCCTCCGCCAGATCCCACAGCCGGCTGTTAATCCGCACGTCCTCCCCGATCGAGGTGATCCGCTGCGTAATTCACGCGATGTCGGTCCACAGTTTCACAGCATGTCGGTCCGGCATTTCGCGGGATGCCGGCCACCGATTTCACGCCAT
>Ga0116230_10003083_pt1 | contig 16166 bp, 11 predicted proteins | sample S1TSphfallax_3_FD_88678 | JGI IMG/M metagenome (GOLD analysis project Ga0116230, IMG submission 88678) | Host-associated microbial communities from peat moss isolated from Minnesota, USA - S1T2_Fd - Sphagnum fallax MG | ecosystem: Host-associated > Plants > Peat moss > Unclassified | place... | reverse complement strand
TTCGCGAAGGCAAAGAAGCGCTTGAACGGCACATACTCGCCCCACGGCACGAGGTGAATCTTGTCGTATCGCCCGTGGTAAGTTCCGGCTGCGTCAAATAACGATGCTGAATCGTACTCGTAATAGCCGCGCGGCGATTCGTTGGTAAAGTCGAGCCCGAGCGATCCGATAATCGCGGGAGCGTTCGCGGCTCTGGCGAATTGAGCGATGCCGGAGCGGAAGTTGGGGTCGTCGGAGCGGAAGTGCGACGGCGCCTCGGGCCATATCTCGATCGTAGGCTGAATCAGGCGTGGCGAACGGAGCCAACTGACGGAGTCATTCCCGCTACGGAACGGAAGTTCTGGTTCCAGACTCCACGCGGAGAAGATCTCCGCCTCCTGGCTGGTGGACTCCGGCACCGTGCCTTGCGCTTCACTGCCAACAGCGAGGTTTTCCTGCATCATCACGGCGGTTTGCGGGCTTGCCTGAGGCTGAGCGGACGCTCCCGAAAGTCCCCCGGCCTGCAGCACGATGGCGAAAATGCACGCCGTAGCTGGAATCCAGATGCGCTTCTTCCCCGTAAGAATAAGGCAGGCGACCAGCGCCGCATTTGCGGCAGCCAGCACAAAGCTCATAGACATGACGCCGGCGACGGGTGCGAGCCGTGTCAACAGGAGATTGTCCACCTGTGAATTCCCCAGTAAGTCCCAGGGAAACCCGGTCACGCGGGAGCGGGCGAATTCGACAGCGACCCAGAGAAACGGCGTAAGCAGGAGCGCTCCGCTGCGGCCAAAACGGGAACGGCCCACGAACGAAAAGAGCGCGGCAAAGAGGGCGTGGTAAAGACCGAGATAAAGAGCGAAAAGCAGGAGAATCCCGAGGGCCACTGGCTTCGGCAAGCCGCCGTAGAGGTACATCGTCTGGTAGATCCAATAGCAGTTGCCGAGATACCAGAGGATGCCGCACGCATATCCCAGGGTCACGCACTGACTGATTGGCAGTGGTCTCCTGTCGCTGCGAAGCAGCAGCAAAGCGGCCAGAAGTGGCGTCAAGGCCAGCCAGGACAAGGCCGCGCGCCCGGCCGGTACAGGGCCCGCCACGGGAAAGATAAGGACCTGCAGGAGAGCGGAAAGGGCCACGAGCACCCAGGCCCGGCGGGGAATGGCGACGAAGAGAGTCATGCGAGGGTTAGTCTACAGGGCGGCGGTTTCATCCCTCCCCGCACCAACGAGGCGGGATCGAGCCTAAGATTGCGCGCTTTGGGAGTTACTCATTCATCACGTGAGAATTTCGTACATTTGGAGGAGAGTTAGCAAAGTTGTATGCTTTTTCAAAGAGTTGGCGCTGACGATCGATCTCGTAGTGCGGAACGATCCTTCGCAATGTGCCTCTCCCATCATGGAGGTATCGCTTGGCACTAAGTGATTTGATCGCTCAGATCGATTTAGAAATATCCAAACTACAGCAGGCGAAGGTTCTGTTGAGCGGCGCGGCAGCGCCAAAGAGCGGACGGGGACGTCCGAAGGGCAGCAAGAACGCGAGCACGCTCGCGGCGGCCGCGGCTACCGAGACGTCCGGCGCAACCAAGCGCCAGCTGAGTCCAGAGGGTCGAAAGGCGATCGCGGACGCAATGAAGCGCCGTTGGGCGGAACGGCGCAAGCAGGCGGGAAAGTAAAGATCGAGGTCAGCTGTGTCGGAAGCGCGACAGAGGCGCTGACCCTTCGCAAGAGCGGAGAAGCCGAGAGGGCCCTGAACGTCGGGGCCCTATCGCTGTTCTGGCCTGAACATCGCTGAGGTGTACCCTCCGTGTCGCATGGAAGCTCGCACATGCGAGTGCCAGACCGTCGCCAGAGCGAATCACGTGTGGGTAGGAAGCTTTTGCTACCAATGCCGTTTTCTCTCGAGAAAAACGACTCTGCACCATCCCATCGACTCCGCAGCAAGGCGCACGTCTCACAGACTCCTGAAGCAGAACACCCAAGGAGGGCGTCGCCCCGCTCGATGCAGAACCGAGCCCGGCTGAGGACCGGTTCTTCCTTTCTACCCCGGGGGCTTCATGGCGCGGCTTCGAAGGGAACGAACATGGCGCGGCAAGGTGGAAGCGTTCCCTTCCCGGGCGTTCCCGATCGAGTGACATCGTCCCCGCTGAGGATGAAGTTGACCGGACCCGGGCCATAAGCAATGACGGCGTGGGCTGCAGTGAGCCGGTACTGCTTCGCATCGTCGAGCAGAACGCCATCGAGCGACAGGGCAAGCCGATGCTGCGCGTCGTGGCCTTCGACGCTGATGGCGCCTCCTCCGGCGATCCTTACCTCTTCAAGATGAATAGCGCGATAGACGGGAACGCTGTTGTGGAGGGAACCTGGGTTGTTGTAGTTGGTCTGCAGCACGACAGGCCACTTCGCGTTGCGGATACAAACATCGGAATAGGTAACGCGCTCGACTATGCCGCCGCGCGATGGATTGCTCTTGATCCGGATGGCGTTGTCCGGGCCGTCGAGTGACAGATGCTTCACCAGAATGTCGCGGACACCGCCGTACGTCTCACTCCCGATGGACATGCCGTGCCCGTAGTAGAAATGATTGTCTGCAACTGTCATGTAGCTGACGCCGCCCTCGCTTCCCTTGATCGCGATATTGTCGTCGCCGGTGCGAATGAAGCTGTGGGTCACTGTGATGTCCTCCGCTGAACCCGGATCCACGCCGTCGGTGTTGCGCGCATGCTCAGGCGTATCAATCTTCACGTTCCAGACCGTCAAGCCTCGCCCATGGCTGAAGACAACATGAAAGTTTGGCGAGTTGCGCAGCGTGACGCGATAGAGGGTGACGTCATTGGAGTGGTCGGCGACGATCAGGCGCGGCACTTGCTGCCGCCCTCCGCCGCGCGCCTTTTCTGCCAGGTCCCACCAGGTCAACCGCTGGTGCAACAGTGTCTCTCCACCCCGCCCGTCAATCACACCGTCACCCATGATGGCGGCGCCGGACGCGTTCGAGAGAGCGATCACCGGTCGGCAACCCGCAGGCGCATCGTTCACCAGCCCACAGCTTCCCGGCTGCACATCATAGACCCGCGGGTCGCGCGATGCCTCGAGGGTGACGCCGCGATCGAGTAGCAGAGTGACGCCACGCGGAATCTGGAGCGGGCCCGTCAGAAAGGCAGTCTTCTCGCCGGAAGCAGCCAGGATGACTGCTTTGCCTGGCTGGCAATCCGTAAGCGCTCGCTGCAGCCGTGTGGTGTCGAGCTTACTTTCATCCTCCGCTGCCAGCTTGCCGTGGTCCAGCGTCAGCGCCGCGGGCAGGGTTATGCAGGGCGGCGGAATGCTTGGTTCCACCACCGTACGCCTGTCCTGCGCGCCACACGCGCAAGCCAGAAGGGATGCGAGGCTCACCGCGAGTGCAGCGGAGTAGCTTCGGCTCATGGGAGTCTTGCGGCCTCCGCTACGGCGTTCCATCGGCCACCTCCTGCAAGAAAGCGTTCGGGCATGAACGGTTCGGCTTCCTCCGCGGTAAGTTGGCGCGAACCCGTCAGACGATCTCCTGGACGCGCCCCCGGGCCGGTATCATCCTGTTCCGCGTAGAAGGCATCGGCGATCGTTCCACCCTTCGTCCATGGCGACCATCCCTGCGGGCTGAGGTTTGCCGGCAGCTCCGAAGCGAGGAAGACGACCCGTGAAAACTGCCGCCAGGGGCGTCCCAGATAGAAAGTCTTCTCTCCCATGTCGTCAGTGGTGATGCGGTCGTGAAGAAAGACAAAGCCGGTCTCCTGCGTCAACGAAGTACGGGATTGCGCGGTCACATAGCCAGGCCTGATGATGTGAATCTCATCGTCCGCGAAGACCGCCGCGGCGTTCCCGAAGATAAAGTCCACGCCCCCTTGCATATAGGAATTCACGTAGTACTGGCGGCCATAGTCCGCAAAGAGTGTGTCCTGATCGCCGAGAAAGCGGCAGCGCTTGAAGATGGCCTTATCCGAACGAACGGAGACCGCGACCGCTTGCCCGGTGTTCCCTGCCGAATTTTCAAAGGTGACGTTATCTGCTTCGAAGCCGTCGGTGCTGATGAACGCCGTCGATGAGAAGAAGGTGCCACCGGCACTCCTTGCGTTCTCGGCCGCGGTGATCACGACGTCCTCGGGTTTCTTGCCGGTGCCCTGGAATGTGGTTCGCGGCCGGTTCTGCGTCACCATCACTCGCTCGTGATAGATGCCGGGCGCGATCTCAAGATACAGCCTTCCTCCTGGACCTGGTTGCGGCGCATGGTCGAGCGCCATCTGGATCGTAGGAAAGTCATCCACGCTTGCGGTCGTTCCCCTGGAGTCGGGCGACACCCGCACGCGCACGTCCTGAGCGCAGGCGAACAGGGTCCCTGTCATGGCGACCAGGCAAATGGTTGACATGCGTGCCTTCCCCGCTGCAGCAAATGGAACAGGAGCATGGAAGATTGCCTTTGTCATTCGGCTCCATGGTTCATGCGATCGTGGCGTTGACGGGAGGTTTTGGAGCAAATGATCGCACGACAACGGCAGCAAGCCTGGCGTGTAAAGCTTTTCATGGCCATGCGAAGGCCGGTGCGCTCTCAAGAGCGGCCCCGGCCTTGCCGTTCCTCTAGAAGACGATCCTTGCGCCTAACTGCACCTGCCGCGGAAGACTGCTGGCGTAGGTCGCGGTGATGTAGCCAAAGTTGCTTGCCGTAGCACTCGAGACGTTGGGCGACGCAAAGACAGGGTGATTCAGCGTGTTGAAGGTTTCGAACCGAAGCTGGAGGTAGCGTTTCTCCGTGAAGTTGAAGTCTTTGAGAATCGATGCATCCAGATTGTTGAAGCCGTCGGCACGAACCGAAGCGATGGTCTGCGGCAGCGTACGCAGATGGTTGGAATACTGTCCGTTGATGAAGACCGTTCCATCGCAGGCGCCGGAGGTCGGGCAACTGGTCGAGCTGCCAGTGACGAACACGGAGGTATTGAGGGCCGGGTTGCCGGTTCCGCTCGAAGGCACGGGTGAGGTGTTCCGCGGGCTGCTCTTGATGTCACTGAATGTCGCGCCCGGCTGTAGCGGAATGTCGATGGGAAACTCGATCGGCGGCCCGGTCTGAAACTGGTAGACGCCGTTGATGACGAGGCCCCCAAACAACTCATCCGCCAGCCGGCTGTTGTTGAACGAGAACATCTTGCCGCGTCCAAACGGAAGCTGATAGGTGGCGCCGGTGGTGAAGTGGTGCGTGTGATCGAACGGCGAGACACGCAACGTCGGACCGGCATCCTCGTCGTTCAAGAAGGTATCGGCCTCCAGCAACTTGGAGAAGCTGTAGTTGGCGGTCAAGGTCAGGCCGTGCTTCTCACGCTGCTCGATATGCACGATGGCGCTGTTGAAGTAGGACTGGCCGATGGTCAGATTCTCCTCAGTAATGGCCGAGTTGCAGAACTGCGGGTAAGGCACCAGCAGATTGGAGAGCTTCGTCGTAGACCCGTTGCAGCTTGAACTGTTCGGAAGCAAACCTTTGAAGGGATTCGTCACGGTCTTGCCATATTCGCTGGCGAGCGCTTCGTCGAGGTAGGGATTCGTTGTCAGGTACTGGCGCTCCGTGGCGTTCAGATTGTGCGAAGCCACGGGCAGATGCAGGCTATGGTTGCCGACGTACAGAACTTCCAGCAGGGTGGAGTTGGTGACGGAGTGCTGTACGCCAAGGTCATAGCGTTCGGAGTAGGGATCATGTTCGTTGGGAGCAAGAAAACTGATCGCCTGACCCAGAAAAGTGCTCGCCCCCTGAGAGGAGCCTGCCGGCTGAACGAAACCGTTTGGGAACGGATTGCTGAGGTTGTTGGCCGGCGTGAGATCACCGTTGTTGGAGGCGACATACTGCGTGGATGCGGTGAACCCTTCCTGGTTGTTGATCGGAGTCGAAGAGTAGGTGCCGGCGGCATTCAGGTTGGAGAGCGTCTCCGGCTGAACGAAGATGCCGAAGCCTCCGCGAAGGACCGTCTTATCGTGCAGCGCGGGTGGCGCAAACGAGAAGCCGATGCGCGGACTCAGGAAACCGCTGTTGGTCTGGTAGGGCGCGCCTCCGTGGTCGCTCGGGAAGGTCAGGCCGCCGGCGGCGTTGATCGAAGCGAGCGTGAAGGTTTCACCATCGGCGCTGACGGTCGTCGGCACAAAGGCACCCGTGGCACCTGCGGTCACTGCGTTGGGCGCCGTGGGATTGAAGCCATTGACCGTGCGACCGAACTTGTCGCCGAACGGAGTATCGATGTCGAAGCGCAGACCAAGGTTGAACGTGAGGTGATCAGTGGCGCGCCAGTCATCTTGCACGAACGATCCGATGTAGTAGGACCGGTAGTCGGCACGAGCCGCGAGATCGTACTGGCCGACCGTCGGCAATCCGAAGTAGAAGTCAGCCAGGTCGCCACCGAACGTCTGGTTCGAGCCGGTCGTACCCGATTCGACGAAGGTTGGGGTGAAGTTAAAGGCACCCGAAGAGTTGCCGTAACTCTGCACGCGTAGGCGATACTGGCGCCCGTCGAAACCTATCTTCACCGTGTGGCGCCCAAGAATCTTCACCATGTCGATGAACGCCTGATAGCTCGTCGTGGGGTCGAGGGCGGAACTGGTATCGCCGAGGTTCTGATAACTCGTCGCGGTGCCGCAGGTGCCAAGGGTCGAGGAGGTCGTGAAGTTCACGCAGGGGAGCTGCACGTGCTCCGATGAGGTGGTCAGCGTCGCGGGAAACCCGAGTTGCGTCGGGCTGTAGGCCTGCGCCGGCGTGCCGTGAACCTCGTCGAAATAGGTCCAGTTGAAGCGCGCGTCGAAGATGGTGGTGGGATTGAGGGTGAAGACCTCATCGAGCGTCGATCCCCAGTTCTCGCGCAGCAGGGTGGTCCCTGTCGAATTGTTATTAAAGTAGTTGTTCTTCACCTGGGTGCGATTGTTGTGGCGGAAGTCAAAGAAGAGATGGTTCCGGGTGCCGAGGTTATAGTCCAGCCGGCCAAACTCATTGTTGTAGGTGTCAATGCTCGGTGCGTTGCTGATGTAGTTGCCCTGACCATCGGGGGCGACGCCCGAGGTATTGTTCGGAGCGGGAAACAGCTTGAGGTAGTTCGCCGCGACCGGATTGAGCGGGCCCGCGGTCGTCAGGTTGTTGTTGAGAATGGGCGACCGGGTTACGTTGGTTCCCGACTGTTTCGCGGTGAACGGGTTGTAAAGCTGGTTGGGATCGCCGTAATTCGACTTGTTCGAACCGTAGGGCAGGCAGATGGCTGCGGCTGTCATGGGATTGTTGGCATAGCCGCCCGGGCAGCCCGCCGCCAAGGTCTGCGAGAAGTCTCCTGCATCCTCTGCCGCTGTCGGCACGGTGGTCGTCGTCGTGGCCGGCTGCGAATCCTTCAAGCCTTCAAAAGCGAAGAAGTAGAAGAGTTTGTCCCTGCCGCTGTACATCTTCGGGACAATGACCGGCCCACCAAACGTGAGGCCATACTGGTTATAGTGCGTCACCGGAAGCTTGGGAACTGGATTGGCACGATCATTGAAGTAGGTATTTGCGTCGAGATTGGAGATCTGGGAGAACTCGTAGACGGTGCCGTGATAACGGTTGGTACCGCTCTTGGTGACCTGATTGATCACGCCCCCGATAGTGTGTCCGAAGCTCGCATCGGTGTCGAAGGGACGAATGGAGATCTCCTGCACGGAATCTTCCGTCGGACTGTACGCCAGCGCGCCGAGAAGCGTCAGGTCAGGTGCGCCATCCAGCAGCACTTCGCTCAACTGATTCGGGGTTCCACCGATGCTCCACGAGTTGCCGGCGTTGTTGTCGAAGGGATGGACCAGTTGCGGGGCAGCCGTCGCGATCACGCCCACGGAAAGCTCCGTAAGGACGGCGGGGGTGCGGCCGTTCAGCGGGAGATCGGCGACCGATTCGGTCGAGATCACCTGGCCCACAGAGGCGTTGGCTTGATCGATGAGCGGGGCCGCCGACGTGACCGTCACCGTCTCCGATGTCTCCCCGATCGACATCGACAAATCGATGATGGGATGCTCCTGCGCTTGCAGCGTGATCGCATTGCGGACTACCGATGCAAAACCTGTAGCCTGCGCCTCAACCTTGTAGGTGCCGGGCAAGAGAAACGGCACAACCCATTGCCCCGCGGCGTCCGAGACCGTATGGCTCACCGTGCCGGTGTTGACCTCTGTGACCGTCACGGTCGCATTCGGAATCACCGCGCCGGTGGTGTCCGTCACCTTGCCTGAGAGGGTGCCGCGAAACTCCTGGGCATGCGCTGGCACTGCCATCATGGCGCACAAGAGGAGAAGACCGGGCGATACAAATGCGAGGTGACGCAGGGCGGAGAGGAGCGCCGAGGTGCAGGATGAGACGGAACGTGGCAACGACATGAGGAGAGTCCTATCTGAGCAGGATTTTCGGTGAAATGAGGAGCGACTTAGCGCGAGCGAACAGCCGCTCCGGCGAGCTGGGTAATGTCTGGGCCCGATGATGCGTGGAGATCAACATGCTCTTTCAGCACACTGGCGTATCCCACGGTGAGGCCCTGAGGAGCATCGATGACGACGTTCTTCAGAGTGACACCGTCGATTGGAGCCTCCGGGAGACCCACAATCGCGCCTGCTGACTTCGTGGCCGTGGCCCGCACGTTCGTGATGGCAATGTCGTGAAAGTGCGGAGTGAGCCGGGTCACCGGCGCGACCGTAATGTCCCCCGCGGGTAAGACGTTGGGGTAATACTCGCTGATGATGAGCGCGATCTTGACCCGGTCCATCTCTATGTCGTCAAAGCTAATGTTGCTGACATCGTTTCCGCGGTCGCGGTTCGCCTTGATGCGAATGCCATTGTCCGTCTCGGTAAACTTCGCGTGCTCCACCGAGACGTTCTGCGCGCCGCCCGCGATCTCGCTCCCGATCGAAAGCCCATGCCCGTGATGAAAGTCCACATTGGTGATGCGGATGTTCCTGCTCGGGAGATCGCCTCCCGGCGAGTTGATCGCGCCCGACTTGATCGCGATATCGTCGTCGCCGACGTCGGCATAGATATGGTCGATGACGACGTTGCTGCTCGAGAAGGGATCGATGGCATCGGTGTTCGGAGACTTCGCCGGCGCCAGAACGCGAAGATTGCGGATGGTAACGCCGTCCGAGTCATACGGAACCAACTGCCACATGGGTGAGTTTTGCAAGGTCACACCCTCGACCAGCACATGCCGGCAGTGGTCGAAGACGACCAAGCGCGGGCGGGTATGCTCGGAGCCCAGGACGCCCGCATCTTTGAACTGACGCGCCTCCGCCCACCAGCTCTCCCCGTTTCCGTCGATGGTTCCCCGGCCCGTAATCGCGACATCCTCCGCTCCGGTTGCACTCACCAGCGATTGCAGGCCGGGACTGCGGAACTCGGTCTTCGCCGGGTAGTCAGCATGATCCGGAGAGCCCAGCAGCGTGGCTCCCGCCGCAATCTCCAGGGTGATGTGATCACGCAGTACGACTGGGCCGCTGAGGAAGGTTCCGCCCTGCAGCTCGACCGTTCCGCCGCCGGCCTTGGCGCAGGCGTCGATCGCTGCCTGGATTGCATGGGTGGATTTCGTGACCCCATCGCTTGCTGCTCCGTACTCTCGCACGTTGCAGATGCGACCGGCTGCCCAGACAGGGAGTGGGCCAAACAAGAACAGCAGGCAAAGCGGAACCGAGAACGGGGCAGGAATTTTCACAACGCAGACTTCAACACGCTCGCGATATCCTTGTCAAGAAATATTTCATGAACTTCTGAAATCTTTCTTAGACTGGCCGCCGCTCCAGCACTGCCTTCCTGAGGTGGGGCCGTGACGCCTTCTGCGGAGCAACCGCTGGACGGCTCGGGCTTGCGGAGGACTCGCGCCGGATGAGTTGGGTCGGTAACACAATACTCGGAGTCGCCAGGTCGGACTCCGCAATCTGGCGGAAGAGGAGTTCGCCCGCCTGCCTGCCGAGTTCCTCGGTGAAGACTCGCACGGTGGTGAGGGGCGGGTGTAGCGCGGCAGCATCGGGCGTGTCGTTGAAGCCGGCGACGGATAGGTCTTCCGGAACCTTCAAGTCTTGATCCCGGGCGGCCCGGTACACGCCGCGCCCCGCGGGGTCATCGGCTGCAAAGATGGCGGTAGGCCGCGGACTCTGCTGGAGCAGGAGCCTGGCGCCGAGGTAGCCCATCTCCTCTCCATCCAGGCTTCGCAGGTCGCTGCACATGACCTTCAGTCCGGCTTCCTCCATGGCTTTCTGATATCCCTGAAACCTTCGGTGATACCAGGGAAGGCTCAGGTTGCCGGTAAAGCCAACATCGGCATGTCCCAGCGAGATCAGATGGCTGGTAAGGTCGTACGCGCCTCGGATGTCATCGAAGAAAATAGATCGGCTCTTGTCGTGAGGCCAATCGCCAGCAACGTTGTTTCCGAGAACCACCCACGGAATGTCATGGTCGGTGAGCAACTCCAGCATGGGCTGAGAGTTTGAGCCGGCAACGATCGCCCCCGCCACAACCGTCTTGCGGAGAAGAATCTCCGGCAATGAAAGACGGTCCTTCGCCAGGAACAGCGAATACTGCAGGGGCAGGAACAGAAGGCCGTAATCGTGTTCGGCACAGTAGGCCTCCGCTCCCATCAGGACCGAGGAATGGAATGGATGAAGCACCCCCCGGTTGCTGAGGAGGAAGGCAATAATGCGGGAAGTCTTGCGGGCGCCCAGATCAAAATTGAGCCGTTGTGCAGCCAGCAGAATACGGTCACGGGTCTCACTGTTGACCCGCGCTCCTCCGCGGACCAGGCGGGAGATCGTAGCCGCACTCACGCCCGCCTCGCGGGCCACATCAGCCATGGTGACTTTCTCTATGCGCACGGCAGGTTCGACTTTCTGCAGAACTTGAAGGCAGACACACCTAGTTATGCACGATTTCATCAGCGGTGTGCAAGTTTTTCATCAACAGGCTGCCATTGACGCTCGCCTCTGCGGCGAACCGAGTCTGGACTCTACCGCGTTTCCCTCGCATCGAATGCACGAAGCCTCTACGACGGAGGACAAAGGGGCAGGGATCTGTCGAACTGGCCCGGGGAGCGCACAGGCGTCTCCTTCGTCAGAGAGCCTGCATGGAGCAGCCTCTCCCAGGGACTCCGCTTCAGCGGGTGACCATCACCTCGCGTAGAGTGTCTTTCGCCAGAAAGAACTTATAACCGGAGTAGAGGTGGAAGATCGCCTCCACCTGCCGGTTGGTCTGGGTGTGCAGGATCGGCCGGCCACCCACGCGCTGCAACTCCAACTGATCGCGGTCGGTCAGGTGATAGCGCGAGAAGGCGGTCTCCTCGGCGGAGGGTTTGGGGCTGACCCCGGAGGGTGAGCTCGAATGAAACAGCGCAAGCAACTGCCCGCCCGGGCTCATCACGTCATACAGGCGATCAGCCACCGGCAGAATCAGCGGCTTCGGCAGATAATCCAGCGTGTCCCAAAGCAGCACCACATCGAAGCCGCGGCCGTGGAAGTCCAGATTCTCGCTGAGGAAGCGCTCGGTGTCGAATGCCGGAGGTTCTCCGTTGACGCCCTGCAGGATGTATTCGGAGCGCGCCGCATCCTCCACCAGGTTGGCCATGTAAATGCTATGGCCTAGACCGGTGATGAAGTTGATGTTTCCGGCGGATGTAGGTCCAAAGTCAAGGATGCGCAGGGATTCGTTCTCGCGCAGGAACTTGGACATCTGCACCCATCCGCTGGAGTGACGCGTGGTGCGTGCGGCGCTGGCGCTCGCGTCAGATCCTGCCTTGCCTCCGAACAAACCCATGAGATCCTAAATCCTTCCTGCTATGTAATTGGAGCCGCGGAAGAGGGGACACCGGCGTTCGCCGGATGTCCGGTCAACTCGACGCGTCCACGGTAGGAGGCGCTCTCCTCGATGGAAAGGCGGGCGGCAACGATATCTCCGTTCAAGACGGCGGACTGGCGCAGCTCGATGCGCCCGCTGGCGTGAACGTTTCCGTGGATGGTGCCAAAAACAATCAGATCCCGGACATGGAGTTCCGCGGTCACCTGCGCGTTGGGCCCGACCGTCAGCCGCGATTCCAGCAAACTGATGGAGCCATCGAAAGCACCGTCGAGGAACAGGTCCTCGCTCCCGCTCAACTCTCCGTGGATGCTTAGTGACTTTCCGATGTGCGTGGTACCTTCGGCTGGCTTCATGAAGCTTTTTTCTCCGGTCGCGGTGCGTGGGGTCATCACCGCTAGCCCGAACTATACCCATCCCCTCCCCGTGAGGCAAACGGGAAAACTTGGGAGGAACCTCAAGCGTCCTAGCTAGAATGAAGCTGGTGCCGGGTGCCCCATCGCTTCCTCTGAAGGACCTCCAGATGGCTACTCAGAGATTTACCGACGATCGCCGGCGCGGCGGCGGGAGCTTCCGTGCTTCCCGTCTGCTCGGGTTCAGCCTGCTGGCCTTCGCTGGGGCCCATGTTCTTGCTCAGGATCCACTCTCCATCCCAGCCCATCAGGTCGCCGAAGACGCTGTTGGCAACGAGATCAAGCTGATCCAGTTCGACAACGCCTATCTGAAGTATCGCGTGCATACCAGAGACGCCAAAGGCGATCAGCTGCGCGAAGTGGTCGAATCCAGAGACGGCACAGTCGCCCGCGTGCTCATGCGCGATGACCGTCCCCTGACGCCCGAGGAAGATGCAGAGGAACACCTGCGGTTGCAGCAGATGCTGGATTCCCCCGCGGCGTTCCAAAAGCATATCCAGAAGGATCAGAACGGGAAGAAACTGGCGGTCGATCTGATCCGGCTGCTGCCCGAAGCCATGGTCTACAGCTACGCTCCTGGACAACCGCAACGCGCCGACAAGCCGCACGGGCCGGCCGAACTGGTCCTCGACTTCAAACCAGACCCAAAATGGAATCCACCGACGATGGCGTCGCAAGCCCTCACCGGTCTCGAGGGGCGTTGCTGGATCGAGGCCGGAACCCACCATCTGGCGCGGCTGGAAGCACACCTTTTCCAAGGCGTGAACTTCGGCTTCGGGGTTCTGGCGCACCTCTTTCCCGGCGGAGAGTTCGTCCTGGAGCAGGAGCCGGTCAGCGACGGACGCTGGATCGTCGACCGCTTCGTCGAACACGTGACAGTTCGCGCGATGATGATCAAGACGATCAAGCAAGACACTGACCTGGTCGCGTCTGAGTTCGCTCCCATACCTCCCATGGGTTACCAGGACGCGATTCACCTGCTGCTGACCAGCCCCTTGCCCTGGGTACCCGCGGCGGGTTCGAAGTAGGATCTGCTCATTGGGTGAAGCTCTCTCCGCCAAGGGTCATTCCGGCAAGAGAGCGACAAGACTCTGTCGCTCGGGTGCTGACGGCAGGCTGTGGCAAAGAAGTCACTAAGGATTTCGGCTGCCATGCCGATATCCCGTTCAATGCCCGTTGTGGAAAGAGCGCTCATGACTTTTGCTCCCAAGATAAACAGGTTCTGTACCCTCGTTGCCGCACTGCTCGCGTTTGCGTCAGCCAGTGCGCAAACCAGCCTCGACGATCTCAACCTGCAGTTCCACGGCTACGCCACGCAAAGCTTCTTGTACACGACGCAAAATAACATCCTAACTACGAACTCAAGTCATGGAAGCGGTGCGTGGACTGAGGCGGTGGTCAACCTGACCGCTACTCCGGAACCGAAGCTCAGCGTCTCCGTTCAGGCTCGATATTCGCTGATCGGGCAACTTGGAAATGCGATCACGCTTGACTTCGCGTCGGCTGACTATAAGTTCAACGACAGAATCGGACTGCGATTCGGCAAAGTCAAGACGCCGTCGTCACTGTATAACAGCATGCAGGACATCGACCCTGCGTTCCTGTGGACCCTTCTGCCGCAAAGCGTCTACCCGCTCCTGAGTCGCAACTCACTGCTGGCGCTGTATGGCGGCGTCGCCTACGGGACCGTGCCGCTGGGGGAAAAACTCGGAAAGATTGTTTATGGAGGCTATAGCGGACAGCTCAACCTGAGCTCGGGCGACGGATTTCTCATCCCGCTCAAAGACCAGGGACTCGGTGCTCCCGCCGGATTCACGAATGTTGTCTCCGGCGGGAGCGTCCGCTGGAAGACGCCGCTGAAGGGGCTGCTGGTGGGTGCCGCGGACAGCCATAACGGTTCCGCCAACTTGCCGGTAACTGCTGGAGGAGGCCTGCTCACCGGAACCTTCGTCTCCCGTTCTTTCAACAATCCGACGTATTCCATCAGTTACGATCACCACAAACTCATGCTTGCGTCGGAATATACGCGCATTCCCTTGAGTTCAGTGATTTCGCTGCCTCCGCCTTATCCGTACCCGCAGGTCCCCTATAGCTTCGATAACCGGGGCTGGTACGCCATGGCGAGCTACAAGGTAACGGAGAAACTTTCGGGCGGACTGTATCATTCGCAGTTCTTCAATCACGCCGCCCCTCTCGGGCCTGGACGCTTCTCCAAGGACTGGGCTCTCTCGGCACGATACGACATTGGCCAGTATCTGTATGCGAAGGCCGAACAGCACTTCATCGACGGCACAGCCATTCTCTACGACACGGCGCAGAACACGGGCGGGCTGCAGCCGGATACCCGGTTAAGCCTGCTCAAGATCGGCGTCAGCTTCTAAGCCATCTTCCCTGTGGATGGGATTCGCGAAGTGGGCGTGCAGCGACGTTTCATTGGGTAAGAGCCCACGAGGTCGGGGCGTCGCATGACACCTAAGAAAGGATCAAGGATCAGAGAGCGGCCTTCGCCTCGCGCCACAGGCGATCGAGTTCTTCGGGACTCTTGCCTCGCACGGCTTCCGCGCTCCCAACCAGATCTTCCATGATGTTGAACCGTTTGCGAAACTTGGCGTTCGCAGCTCGCAGGGCAAATTCAGGCTCGAGCTCCAGATGTCGGGCGAGTTGCACCGCGGTAAAGAGCAGGTCGCCGAATTCAGACTCCAGGGCGGCGCGATCCCGCGGCGCACGAGCCATTTCTGCCTCAAGTTCTGCCGTCTCTTCGCGGATCTTGGCGAGGAGTCCCTCCGCGTCCGGCCAGTCGAAGCCGACGGATGACGCCCGCTTACCCAGTTTGGCGGCTTCCAGCAGCCCCGGCTGGTGCCGCGGAACGTCGTCCAGCAGACGCGGGCGCGTGGCTGCGGCAGCCATCTTCTCCTGCCGTTTGATCGCGTCCCAGCTCTGCTTCACGTCTTCGGGAGTCTCAGCAACGGCCTCGGCAAAGATGTGCGGATGACGGCGGATCAGCTTCGCATTAAGATTCGCGGCAACCTCCTCGATGGTAAAGAAGCCCTGGTCCTCGGCCATCTGCGCATAGAAAAGAACCTGCAGCAACAGGTCTCCAAGCTCATCCTTCAGGTCCGCCCAGGCGCGGCGATCGATCGCGTCGAAGACCTCGTAGGTCTCTTCGAGGGTGTGGCGCTTGATGCTTTCGAAGGTCTGGGCGCGATCCCAGGGACATCCCTTGGGACCGCGCAGCCGAGCCATGATCGCAATCGCTTCAGCCAGTGCTTCCGTGCGCGAGGACATACTGACAGGGTACGGCACTCGCTGCGGAATGCGAGAGGAAGCGCAGCGGTTGGCAATGTATGCTTCTGGCATGACACCTACGGAGCGCACCCGCAACCGCTGGAAGTTGCTGCTGCTGATTCCCTATCTCGGGCTTTGCTTTCCCTGGCTTTACGCACGCAACGCACCCGAGATGTTCGGCTTTCCGTTCTTTTACTGGTACCAGTTCCTGTGGGTAGTCGTCAGCTCCGCTCTGATGGGAGTCGTTTACAGGAAGCTCAAGTACTAGGGACCTGCGCCCGTGGCACCGGCCCGTCTGAAAAGGTGATGACCTGCCCGCGTCTGCCGCTCGAGGTTTGGGACCAACTCCTGGGTACCTGCTCTCCAGCCATCAGGCGGACCGGCTAGCAAAGTTCATCGGCCGCAAGCCGCAAGCGAGCGAGATGACAGCGATCGCGCAGAATGGACCCGTGCGCCGCTCTCCGCATCCAAGCCTGCATGTCACCCATCAGCGCCGATCCCGCAGCTCGCCTCGCCGAACGCCAGACCTGGATCACCGACCACGCGCAGTCCACCGCGCAGAACTCCATCCGCAACGCCTTCGCACCGCTCGGCAAAGCCGCCCAACCGGCGCGCGACGCGCTCCACGGCACCTGGCTGCATGAGCCGCTGCACGCG
>Ga0116230_10003080_pt1 | contig 16176 bp, 12 predicted proteins | sample S1TSphfallax_3_FD_88678 | JGI IMG/M metagenome (GOLD analysis project Ga0116230, IMG submission 88678) | Host-associated microbial communities from peat moss isolated from Minnesota, USA - S1T2_Fd - Sphagnum fallax MG | ecosystem: Host-associated > Plants > Peat moss > Unclassified | place... | reverse complement strand
GTAACAAAAAAATTAGGCACATCATCACTTTCAATTACCTAGGACATGGCCATTGCAATCAAAAGACAAAAAATGAAACAAGGATCAACAACATATAATCTATTGGACCATTCATAAAACATTGTTAAGGGTGAATAATAGGTTTCAATAATTAATCTCATAATAGGTAATGAGGAAATTACCTAATAAGGTTGATTTACCTGCCTTTTTTCTTTATTTGTAGGAAAGAACTTTGCTTTTGATCAAAAATATTGGTAGCCACTTTTAAAATATTATTAGACATGTGATTGATCTAAAAATTGATGTGAGAGTTTTAATATTTCAACATGAAATGGATTATAAACAATTTTAAATGACAAAAAGCATGATATTTAATTTTTTCAAAAAACTTCTTGTAAATTGGGAAAGTCTCAATGCATTTTATTCTTAAGTTCCTAATTTGATGGTGATTTATTTTACAATTTTTATTTCAAATGACATTATTATGACATTTTTTTCATTCAATTTGCTTGACAAACTTAATGTCATCATTTCAAAAGTCCATTATAAATCCATTTTTTAAAAGAATACATTCTATATTTTTAAATATGATTTTCACTAAAATTTATTACAACATGGATAGTTTAAATTTTGATAATGTTAATGTTGAATATGAATTTATATTCTAAGTTCATTTATAATTTTAAAAAATTATGATTGTGATATTTCAAATAGTCTCTCTAACCATGTTTTCACCTTACTTGCATCATTCCTCAATAACAAATGAAGTTCAACTTAATAATTTGTTTAGTTTGGAACTTCAAATAAAATGCTCAATATTTGTTCAATAAACAAACCTCACTTTAGTTTACAAGTGTCGTGATTTGTATTGGGAACACAACATTAGCTAGACAAGATGATTAAACAAGTACACAAACTTAAGATTTTGTGTCCACCATCCCATCCACTATTTTGTATTCAAATTATGGTTTGTTAAGGTTTGTAATTTTCAAGGGCTGGCTATTTGGAGTGCAAGATGGGAAGATTTGAAAGGGTGTGGTGAGTTTAAGGTGCAAAGCATTAAGTTGAAGTGTGGAACAATGTCCCAAAACTAACATAGTTGGGATCTCATTGGGGTGAATGCATGAATGGGTAGACCAATATTGGTGTCACAATGCAATTTTTTGCACAATAATTTTGTTTAAACCTTTTTTTAATGTCCTGGAAGAAGAAGGTTGGTTTTAAATCCATTAGATTAAATAATGAAAGAATTGATGGATTTTTGTTGCTTAACTACTTAGTCATTTGGGGCTTGAAAAAGCAAATGGACTTATGGGGGATGTATTCATTTGCGATTTTTGGCAATCCATTCATGCATTCACCCATTAGACATAATTAATTAACCTATAGAAGCTTGAAGGCTTATTGAAATCTGAAGCAAAATATTGTTTTCTTTTCTAGAGAATGATTAAAAAAGAACAACATAATGGGGAATCCAATTGAGAGGAAAAAAAAACTTAGACATCCTTGTTATTTTCTATAATGAATTGAAGTTCTATTTTCTGGAAAGGTCCAAGAATGGAAAGTTGCAGTGTAGAATGGTTATTATTGTGAAGTAATTTCTTAACAGATTGCAAGCAAAATAGGAATTTTGCATGAGCAAGATCATTCACCATACAATTATTTTTTGACATTATGGAAAAAAGTAACCACTTTGTCTGGATGTGATTATGGACACAAAATCCCATTCTAAACATAACACTACTGTTTGTGCATCTTCTCTCATTAGCCCCACATTCATATGTGCTAAAGGAAAGATGGGTTTACAAAAGACCTTCTCTAGGAATTGCAAGTAGAGATTTTCTAGGACAATGTTGAATCTGACAAGCAAAGACAAGAAAGCTCATGCAAGGTGAGAAGGCATTGAAGTTGTGGACCTTGATATGATTGAAATGATTTAAAGATGCAACTCACACGTTCTTAAAGTAGGATTGCACATATGGATAGACTAGATTGGGGAGATATTAGTTCAAGAAGATGGCTTGATCACCAGTACCATCTTTCTCCTCTCTACTTTTTCCATCCACATAGATTAGCTACGAATTGTGAGGTTAATGCAAAAAAACCAAATGCTGGTGTGATCCATTCTAGAAACAAAATTCTTTAACATGATGATGAACAAGCCTCCAAATTCTTTATATTGTTATTCATGCTACATTGCTTATCGCATTGTGGAGCTTCAAAATTTCCCCACCCTTTTCAACTAGTTCTATTTTGGTTTCAGATTCCAAAGGACCCTAAAACAAGTTCTTCAAATCTTGAACTTCAAAATGGATCATCTAAAAGATTATAGTCAATCAACAACAATTTGTTCAAATGGAGAGTTGTAATATGAATTGCAGGAAAATGACATTTATGTATTGAAATGTATGTTCATTCTATTGGACTATGGTCAATAGTGTTGCCCAAATACATGTAAGAAATAGATTCTCTAAATCTTGAGGTTGATTGCAAAGATAAATAAGGAGGTGAGAAAGGAAAAGGACATGAACCACAATGGTGGAGTTGTCATGCCTTCTTGAGAGGCCCTTAGAAGAGAATCACAAACTCAAATATGCACTTTTGATATGCATTTTCGAAATGCACTTTTGATACATACTTTCCTCCTATTGTTGACAATCAGCACTCACTAGTTCACAATTCCATTAGTTCAAGATCTAGTAATCTCTTTTGTATCTCTTGAGACAAAGGAATGAGGAACACACCTCATCGAGGCTAGAACTTGGAGTTCTTTAGGTGTGGATGTTTTTTCAATAGTTCATGGTGGAATCACAACTGTAACATTGAAGGGAGACAATGGGGACAAACCCCTATTGCTTGTGATACTAGTGGGTTACCAATTAGGGCCATTTGTGAAAGGTGGGATCTCCCCTAGAAGCTCTGCTCTTCTCCTTGCCCTTGCTGCTAATATTCTCTCCTTCCATATCCTTCCATCCTGTACAAACACTATTAATGAGACTTTCCATTGACTACTTCACACTGAGCTATTGGCCTATAGAAAATGAATATATTGAAACATATTCTTTTACTTGATTGGCATTCCAAGACCCACAAATCATAGTGTATTGTGTGTGATAGAGATCAAGTATATGAGATGTCTTCCTTCTTGAAGGATTTACAGGGACAAAAGAGGTCACGAAAAGCATTGAAGATCTTGTTGCTTTGAGATACACAAGGTGGGGTTGGATCAACCTCTAGGAGGGAGGTGCATACAGTTCAGTGGGTGCATGAACTCTAGTAAGAACAATCTCTGTTTCCTTTGGTGAACATGCAATCCCAGATCATATGGACAGCAGCATAAGACTTCAAGTACACATGAGATTTGGTAGAAAATGATGGTTTCTTTGTTGTCTCTCTCCTACACAATGTTGAGAACAGAACAAACACAAAACATGAGCTGGAATTGAATGGGTAACAACACCAAACAAAGGGGAGGGTTTAATATTTACTAACATGCATGATTCCAGGCTCGGGTCGTGGGCACTGCATAGGTTGGTCAACATCCAATGGCTCTGAAGGGTGCTCCACTGGAACAAATACATCCAAAGGCGCTACACCATGTGGGCTTTTGCTTGCATTGGGCCAACTTCCATTCATAATGCCCCGTGTTCTTGAAGCCTTCATTTCCTGCACCAAGCAAACCTGTCATCATGAGTGCCATCAGGTCTGACATTAGATCTTCCCACACACTGTACTGTGATGCACAATCCTAGATTATGTTGATAAGAAGCCTACAGACCTAAAATGTTTTTGAATGCAGAATGTAGACATTTCTACAAGCAAATTTCAACTGATCTCCAGATTGAGAACATACCAAAACCCTAGACAGCACAATCAATTCAGAAGGCTATAGAATGCACATCCCTCATGACCACACTTGTTTTCTAGGGCCTAAACTGAAGATAGTTTTCCTGCCTTGCAATTTGACTTCCAATGCACAGTCCATAGAATAACAATACCCATAGAAGGGAAGCCAACAAAAATGAAATACGATTGGAAAAAAAAAAGAGGGAGAGCAGCATTAGAGGTTGACATGCACCATGAACTGTGCCGAACGACGTGATGATCTGTTTCCAAACATATCCACCATCACTCTCCCACACATCCACCTCTTACACCCGCAATGCAATGCAAACAACACCCAAAAAAATGGAAGAATCTTCCCTCACTCCCCCTGATCTCAATGTCCTACTGTCGGTCTGTCTAACAACCCATCCGTCTTTGTCTTTTCCGCTTCAACTCATGTGCTTGACCAAAAACTGCAACAACAAATCAGACCCAATGCCACATTCTCACCACAAAGTGTGTTTATCTCTCTAGAAGATCATACTATACAGCAGCAGCAGCAGCAGCAGCAGGAGATGTGCAAGCAAGCATCAAAGCTGCTAACAAATGGATTTCTGGAAGGAACCCGGTACATCAAAAAAATTAGGTAGGTACCCAATGTAACTTCTCCTCAGTGAACACTACAGCTTACATCAGGACTTGATCCCAAAGCCAAACATCTGTAGTTCTGAATGTGCAGCAAGTCTCATAGTTTGATTCTCTCCATCTTTGTGAAAACAACAGGATTCAGAGTTCTCTGGAAAGCTGGAAAACAAATTCAGAGCAGCTGGAAGACAACAACAAACATGGCATTGATCAGGCCTTGTCCCTTCTTCTTCTTCTTGCTTCTTCTTGCTTCTTACTTCTTCTTCTTATGTTTTGTTCCTGCATTTTACTCTTCCCATTTCAGCCAAGGCAGTTAGTTGCAAGGAGAGAGGAGAGAAAAAAAAAGAAAAGGAAAAAAAAAGGAACATAGCTGTTCTTTCAAGTCTACTGGAGATCCACCAGTTGCAAGCCATGCATGCAAAGTTCCTCTGAGGAGGAAGAGCTGCTGCTGCTTCTGCCCCTTCTGCAAAGGGGGACTGGATTCCCTTCTGCCATCCTTCCATGCATCCATCCATCCATCCATCCATGTACCAGTGAACCATGAAGGATGGATGGATGGTAAGTAGCCAAGAAACAGTTTTCTGTTGGGTTTCAAATTCCATACTCAACCATGGTGGTTACCTCAGTTGTTATTGGGTTGTAGTTTAGCAGGTAGGTACTAAGAACAGCCCTTACTTGCCTTTTATGTATAAACCAAACCACTATCTGGTTAGTTACTAGTCACCTATTTTCCTACCTACCTGCCTAGATATAGGATCTAAAACTCCTCCAAAATGGGTTAGTGAGGTGAAAGTTGAAACCCCAATATTTCATCCACAACCAAGTCATAATTGGCATCCAGTGGATGATGTGCCCATCCATCATGGGTGCTGTGTTCACTCTGGCCCCATCCATCCCCTCTCTTTAGCCTTTTTCATTACTACTCTTTTATTATACTACCTACCTAACCCAAACCAACCCAACCCAACCCAACCCACCAATCACTGCATGAGAGCTCTTGTGATGAGTGAGTTAGTGGGAAAAATGAGATCTTGAGACTTGAAGCTTCTATGTATATTGAGGAATCAAACAAGAGCTTGAGACTTGAAATTTCAATGTATTTGAGATCTCAAACGAGATTTTGAGACCTGCATTTGTTATGTATTTGAAATCTCAAACAAGCTCTTGAGATCTGAAGTTGTTACACATTTGAGATCTCAAACGAGATCTTGAGATCTGAAGCTTCTTTTGGTTGAAGAAGGTTGGTATGTTGGGTAATGATCCACTTTAACATGTATCTTGGCATCTAGTGGAAATAATAATGATTTTATAGGAGTAACAATTACTCAACTTTGTTGGAAAATGATGTTTGATGAAAGGACCTCTACTTTTAAGCATGAGTGTATGGATTTTGGTCATGTTTTTCATATGATCACAACATGTTCTACTGCCTTTGTTTGTCCTACTACTTAACAAGCCTAGCGGTGTTATTTTTGCTGGTGGGTTTGCTTGAAGGTCAGCCTGGTGTGTGAAGACACAGCACACTTTGTCATGTTGAAGTGGGAAGCAAAACTACAAGGCTATGATGACATCATTAGGAATGAGGACTACTATGAACAATCTCATGTATGACACAAGTGCAAAATCCACATTTCCTGGCATCCAATTACCAAAAAAATTCCCCCAAAAAAAAAAAAAAATTATTCAAATTCACCTTAAAGAAAAAAAAAAAAACCCAATTTTTTGGTTAAAAAATTTATTGGAGGAAAAAAAAAAAAAAAAACTGATACAGACCCCCTTCTACTACTGCTCTTTGTTATATGACATTTACCTACAATGTAATCGCCCCCACTAAAAGGCTGAATACCATGAAAAAGTCCCTGGAATCATAAGAATTCACTTGTGGATGGAACTAAGTTAACTATGTAATAACTGTTCTTCGTCTCTTCAGAAGTGCAAAAGAAAAAAGAAATTGTAGATAGAGAGTGCATACATACATACATACTCAGGACAGATTTGTTCCTTTCCTTCCAAGAAAGCCTTGACTATGAAAAGGCTAGCCCTTACTACCTAATACTATATGGACTCATCGAGCAGCAGTAGCTTTTCTTTATTTAGGATTTGGTCCAAACTGTTTGGCAGATTCCTTTGTGTTACTCATAACATTGGGAAGATGAAACAGCACAGAAAACACAGCCATTTTGTGTGTAGCTCGATGAATTCTAATCAAGGTAAGGCTAGAGACAGATGCTCTGTGTAGTTTGGAGTTGAGAGAATAAGTACTTCCAGGCAGGCTGCCAACTGCTGGAGCTATACAGGGAGGAATGTCAGTTGCCAGTTGAGTAGAGTGCAGAGTAAGTTCAAAATTTTGGCCTCCTCATCACAATGATGATGATGATGATAGGACTGCTTTCTGGTCTAGAAACAAAAATAATAGTCATAATTATAATAATAATAATAACACACACACACACACACACACATATATATGATTTTAAAATTTTGTGTGATATATATATATATATATATATATATATCTCTCTCTCTCTAGGCCACAAGGAAAGACTAGAACATATCTATTGGGAGTGTCGAAGGTTTGAATGTAACTCTTTTGGAATGGGCCAATCAAAATGGTTGATAATCTCAAAAATAAATCAAACTTTTGAGTGTATACCCTCAACTAAGTTTTGCCAAATTTTGTCAAATTGAGTATTGATAACCTACCAGCCGGTTGTTGATTTGTTGATAATCAATAATAACCTAACTTCTTGGTAACTTATGACTTATGGTTATCATCCAGGTAGTTTAGGGTAGCTAGCCAAGAATGTAGAAGGACCTTTTTTTTTTTTTCCTTTCACTTTTATACCTTGTATTTAGCCAATTATGGCTAGTGTTTTTTACTGGGTGATTGTCAATTTGACCATGTCACAAAATTCAAAAACCAAAAACACTGCTTCTATGCCTCCAAGCAAATGTGAGTCCCCTTATTTTCCACTTTGTCCATGTTGGTACATGGTGTTTTATCCCCTCTCACAATAGGTCCTCTATATGCCTGATTGCCAAATGTAGGGTTTGGCATACTGAAGTTCAATAGCCTTTTAAAGTTTTGGAAATATTGTTATGTTATGATCATGTCAGGTTGAAATGGTTAAGAAGGATATCATTTATAGGTGTTGGTAGATATGGCATAGAATAAATATTGGGTAAATTTGAGAAGCACCATATTACCTTGTGAGCACTATGCATCGGATTTTTTTTTAATATAGGGACTTATTTTGGACTCATCCATGTATTAGGTGGATAATAAGTTTCAACCTAGCTATTTTGTGTTAAGAAAACACTATATGCATGAAGGGGAGTCAAATAGCTTCACTTCATGTGTGCCAAAAATATTAGATTGTAAATGGGAAGATGTGAAATAATATAATAGCTTATTTATGATAGGGGTGGGTAATTCGAAAGGTTCAGAGAATCATCTAATAGGCCTCAAGTTATTAACAAATGGTAAATGTTTATTAAGCATATGCAAAAAGGAAGAATTAATTATCCACTCTTTTCAAGTACTTCAAAAGGTTTGTGAAAAGGGCATTAGGCTCATCTTTCATGTTTATATTCTCTCAAAAAGATGTGTGTGCATTTGTGCATGATGGAACAATTGATACTAGCAACCCAAGGACGAGTGAGTGTCAAAATGCTTGAAAGGACAACTTATATGGATTTGGCATCATCTTCAAAAGGAGAAGTCTCTAGGTGTGTGATGAGATGCCCCTTGGGCATAGCCCGAATAAAGATCATGCCTTATGTGTTGAGGGTGATCCTAGCTATGAATGAGAGATGTGTGTCGGGTTATGACTTGTGACCTTTGTGTAAAGAACTTTATTTCAAAAATGAAACCTCATAGACCCGTACCCATCATAGGCTATAATATTCTCGTGAACTTCAATTTGGTAATGGGTAAAAGTATGAACTATTTTGTCTACCATTAAACATGTCCAAGGAAATCCCATATTTTCAAGTTGCTAATTTCCTTTTGGGACATAAGTTGATATTATTGTGCCCAGACCAAATAATAGGCATTTGAAATATTTATCTTTGACGAAAGATAATATTAGTTATGTTACTTGCAGTTGTTATAATTAAAATGTGAGACCATTAGTAGCAATTTTGTTTATACATGGGCACAAAATAGCATGTTATAATTTGTTGGGCCAATAAAGACAATTTGTGACCCAATTGTTTTTTTCACCAAACCCCACTTTTGTATAGTTCTTTTTCTATTTTTACTAAATACTTTGGATTAATATAAGTTTTCAATAAACATGGCATTGTGATCAAGTCCATGACAACTTGTACAAAAACCAATTACAAATTTGAACCCTTTTCATTTTTATTCCACCTTTACCACAATATTTTCACATTTGTCTTACACTAAGCATTTGAAACAAATGCCAGACATATCATAAAACTCAAGTCGCACACCAAAGGATATCATTGTATTGATGGCGAATTTCATTGGCATATAAAATAATTTATCAACTTCCAAGGAAAGTAATCTTGCCAACTGCAAGTTGACTGATGAATTTATCAGCTTTATGGAAAATAATCAGCTCCACACTTTGATTCCATATCTTAATTTACACTTTGATTGAGCCAAAATTGAAGCCAAGATAAATTGCACAACATACCAAACCTAAAATTCCAACTAAGATAAACCCATAAATATAAAACTTAGATACATCTTAACATTTCTATGGTATTCTAACTAAGTTTGGTTGATAAAACAGATTAAATGATCTTATCTATACACTCAATCCTTCTACATAATTGTGAGCCGATATTCAAATTTTGGACAACCCATGTGGTTAATCAAACATCATTCTTCAATGTAACACAAATAATACTCAATGAACCAAAAGTCCAAAAGGAATTTGATGCATTTGGAAAGCTTAATGTGATATGAAGCGACCAGATTGAACCAGAACCAGCACCCATGAACACACCGCCATGGATTGATGTTACATGGACAGGACAACAATTTTTCCATTGGGTTCTTGTTTCATAACTAACCTTGCCCATAGATGAGGGTTCTAAAAATGTGTGAGGGTTTAAAGTTTAGGGTCTAAATTTTGAGATCATACAACTGTGTGGCCTCAAAAAACAAAACCAAGGGTGGTGCATTTTGGCGTGCTGGGTCACACTAGTTTTGCTGTGAACTGGCCAATTGACAACATAACATAGTTCATACATAGTTCCCCATGGCCTCCGCATCCATACAAGTTTTTGCCTACACCATAATAGCCTTAAGACTATTTCACTATTTGAACTTTCAAAATTAGCACTTCGTTTATTTCTTTTGTGAATAGATATGAATCTAGAGTCCAAGAAGTTCTGCCAATTTTGGGCCTCATAACACTCATGCAATGGTTGTTTTATTACTTGACTCTTTAACCCACAAGCTTGAGACCAATTCAGTAAATTAAGCTAAATTCTAATACACATTATCACTAGCCTTTCATTTTTTTGTCTGGGCTTTTCATTTGTGAAGTTGGGTTTTTGCCAAAGTTGTCTTCTACAACACTGCACAATTGAAAACTTTTTGTTTTTGCCTTCATTTTGAAGGGCTCAAATATTTTAACACTGATCACAACTCCATTAGCAACTACAAATTGTCAGCAGCAACAGAGATCAGCAATTGAACACATGTGGAAAAAGATCATGCCAAGTCCAATTCTAATGTAATTTAGCCCACTAAGTTCATGCACTTTGTAGTCTGCTTCTTCTTCTTGCTCCGACAAATTTCCTGTTTAATTGCATTATAGTTTGTACAAAGATGAAGCACAGTGAGGAAGTTTCAACTGCCTGGAAGAGGAGAATTTTACAGATATCGGGTATTGGGTTTACACAGCATGAATGCATCTCTCTCTCTTCTCTCTCACAGAGAAAATAATTGTACGTAACTAACTAACAAGGGGGGAGACAAAAACATTCTTGAGTGTAGAGTATCACACTGGTGTGAGAAAACACAGATCTGTACAGAATGAAGAACAACAAGTTCCCGATGCATGCTCTGTGTACATGATCTGCTTCAAATTTATGTATAAGGTGTACACAAAAGCTGCTGTACTGTACAGCATGCAATTACAGATCCGATCTCTTCACCCATAGGGTTCTGTCCATGAGTCGATGCCGTAGACATGATCAAGCATTGTTTGCAAGAGACTCAGGATCATGTGCCTTAAACAGCATGCTGTTTCCCGAGGGCAAGTAAGTATACACCTTGGGGCGAAAACTTTGCAAGGCAATATATTAGGTCAGATTTATTCACTTCAATTTTCTGCTCCCAAGCTGTAATGCTTGCTCGGGGAGGTGTCACTTCTATTTTGTTATAAATGGGATGCAAAAAATATATAAGGTGCAACTTATTGAAAAATATATATTCCACAAACCCTGTTAACATATTTGTGTATATTTCCTACACTAATTCTATAACCCTTGTTTGTATTGCATACAAACAAGGGTTAACAAGGCATCGCAAACACACTGGCCCTGCCAAAAGATAAGATGTTGTACATCTACCTACTGTGTCCACACTCTCAACACCAAAAAGACTCCGTTCCAATTTAAACAGTTTAAACACTTTCATCAAAGAAACCAGTTCTAATACAATAAAACTTTCAAAAGTTGGATCCAATGCAATAGTCCCTGTCCCTGTGGAGGCAGGGCCCAACAAACTCACTTCTCTCTTCTCCCCATTCCTCAAGGTATGTTGGAGATACGGCTTTCATTATTACGGAAAATTTTCCTTGTGCAAATTTATTAGTTCTGGGATGAAATGGGAACATGATGGGAACAAGGTTAAAATAATATTATATTATATTATATAATATAAGTATTCAACAAAACCTTGCCTTGTTTTTCATGTTAGCCAACAAAATGATGACAAACAGTTTTGGAAATAAAAGTTTCATGCAGACAATGAGAAGGCTTAGCATGCACTCACAAGAGGTTCAACTTTTTTCTTTTCAGGGAAGGGAGTGGCCTGGGCATGGAAAAGGGTGATGGGCATCTCACGGGTTTTGCAAAACACAAGCCTGACCAAGCATGGCCATTGTCTCTGTATGGGAGAAAAGAGGCTCGCCCAAGTAGGGTATATAGCCTGGGTTTTCTTCAGCCATTGCCCAAGTGCATGCGCAAGTTGATAGCCTGGGCACCATGATTATCTAGGTCCTAGCCAGGCATCAACTAGGGCATTGTACCTGGGCACCCATACTCACATGCACGCCCTAGTTGATGCCCAGCAAGAACCTAGGATTTTAGGGTTTCCAATCCAATCTATACCCGGCCAACACTAGTTGAAACACTAGTTGCTCACTAGCAAAATGGGTGTCCTCATGTTTTTTGGCTTGTGAGTTTGAGGTGAGCAAGAATTTTTTGTCTTTCCATTTGAGGCAAATTCCTTACAAAACTCCCTTACAACCCTACAAGAAGGTGGTTGCTCTAGACCTTCGTCTATCCTTTCTTTGGGTGATTTTGTAATCAAAGGTAAATTAATCTGCTATTGTTGCCGGAGTTGTGAAATGATTACACTAATGTGTAGTAGAGATTATGATAATTGCACACATGCACTTGTTAACACTTTGCATGTGTTCAAACACTATAGTCTTCTTCCATAGCAAATCTCCATGAGATTGAAGAACATAATCCAATTCCTCGATTGTGCATTCTTGTATATTGATATACAAGGATTTGCTTCCCCTCATTTCCATTCTCTTGCTTTAACATGTTTTTGAGTGGTATGTCGGTTAACCCCATAAGCAACAACCCATTGAACTAAAAGCCATAAGTTGTCTACAAAGGAAATTTCAGCAAGATAAAGAGTTGGGAGATATAATAAGTTTGTTGTTAAAAATTTTCAATATTGGAAACTTTTGTTACATATCAAAAGATAAAAATCAAAATATAGTTAACAATGCTTACAAATCATGGTTATAAGCATTTTTCTAATTTGCATCCTTGTGATGAAGGGCTCATTGCAAACATTTGGTGATTACAAGTTGTGTCCCACTCTTGTTGCTTGATCTCCTTGGTTATAGTAGCAAGCAAATCATGTCCAACATTGTTCATAATATGTGCAACTTCCACAAACATCTCACAAAAGTTCCTTGAACATCGCCATGACAATGGAACCCATATCAAAAGCGGAAGTTGGTTCATTGTCACTAACATACACATGAATTGTATATCAAACTAATTAGTAAATTATCAAAAAATTCCAATCTCATAGTTGTAAACATGATATAATAAGAAAAAAAGGTAATTTCTCAAAAGGAAATAAAACATGAGATCTATTCTTGACAAATAGCCTAATCCCAAGAAATCAATCCCCTTGAAATCTCATGAAACTTTCCTCGAAGATTCTTTGTTCAAGGAAAATTATGTCCATAGAGATAAGCTAACAAACTTGCTCCAAAAACCATTGGCTTCACCATAGTGAAATAACTGTGAATGTGGAAACCTTGAAAAAAAAAAAGATTTTGCAAATTCTAAAAAACTCATTTATTGTTCCTTTTTTTAAGAAAAATTCATGCAACTTGATTGCTTGGGATATAATTGTTACCTGGTATCAAGTTTTCACACTTTGGTGGATTACATAGAAGACTATTGTTGGGAGAGTCTTGACAAAAAACAATTGTGCCATGAGCATAGATGTCTTCATTGTCAATTGGATTAGTAAGCTTGAAAAAGCATCCACAAAGCTTATCGGTTTGCAATAAATTGATTTGAGGATTGTTTTAATTGATGACCAATATCACAGATAGGAGATAGTTTAAAGCATCTCAATTTCACATGCATTCAACAAGTAAAGCAAGCTTCAAAAGGAGATAATGGATTATGTGCGTATAGCTTACATGTACCCACAAGAGGAACAAGCTTCTTTGACATAAAAGGTGGTAATGGTCTTATGCTTGAAAGGACACATGTCTCTCCACATGCCATCCTTTCAAAATCTATCTATTTTCAAAAAAATTAAAAATTGTGTCTTCTCTACATTCATGAAATATTTTTTGCTAATTGTTTTGTTTAACATTATTTCATTTTGAAAGTTGACCACCTTCCAAATTTAAATTGATTTAATATATAATATTTGTATATTTCATATTAGGTTTGGCATATATATGTATATATATTAAGGAAGGTTGTTTATTTATTTTGTTTTGTTTGTTTGTCATGTTAAAGTCCCTCAAACCAAAATGCCCCTTGTACTTTTGGTAGCATTGGAAAGCCCTCATGAAGCAATGCATTGAGTTGGTTCATAATGTTTGGACCTATAGTGGAAAAATTAATGAATATTGAATAACTTTCTCATTGAAAATCCATTTAAATAAATAAATTTAAAAAAGGGGAATTTGGGCACACTCCTGGTATAGTTGGAAAACCTTTAGTGAATAGGATTTAATGAAGTTGATTTGGAAAAAATTTAACTAAAGGTGCAAGAGATATTGAATTTTGAGTAATTTTTTGTCATTGGAAATTTAATTACATGTTTAAAACAAATTTGGAAGGAAAAAGTTATTTGGGTAACTGACTCACATTTGGGACAACATAGGCTATATTAATCTATCTAAAATCATATAATGAAGGTAGTTTATTGTGTTTTTTTGTTTTTTTGAAATTTCCCAAACCACAACACCTCCCACCATGCAATTGGTATTACTAAAAACTATTGATAACTAGGGGTGCATTGAGGTGGTTTTGTGATGTTTCAACTTACAATATAGGAGTTATTGAATATCAAATATTTTTGGTACACAAAAATCAAACAATTTGAGATTAAAATTGTAAGATTATTTGGGCTCATTCTTGGTATTGTTGGAAATCCCTTCATGAGTGGGATTTAATGGAGGTAATTTTTTATTAGTAGGCCTAAGGTGTGGGATATATTGAATATCGAGAAAAATTGCCATTAAGAATTGAACTTAAATTTATTTATTTTCACAATTGGGCTTTATCATTAAGGTCTTGTTTACACTTTAGAACACTTACATGGTCCTATTCATATTTAGGCCAAATAACACAAGTTGCACTAGGGTTATGGAAAACATGGATTAACATGGGATTTATATTAAGAATATAGATGTGTTTATTTTGTTTGTAATGTTTTGTTTATGACCACATTTAACCCTCCCAAATTGTGAGGTCAAGCCCTTTGTAGCACTTTTGGTATTGTCAAAACGTCTTTGACAAGGTGGTGTGCATAGTAATTGTTTCAATTTTCAATTTAGCAAAGTAGAAGTTTTTGAATTTGGAGTTATTTTTGTCATTCAAAATTAGTTAAAATTTACAAATTTGATTTTTCCAACCAATCAATGTGTTTTCAATGTATCAACCTTATAGAGTTTTATTTTCCCTTTCACATCACATGAGGAAATGCATGAAAAATTTCCCATTGGTCATCCTATTTGCCCTTGAACCTTAAACCTTTCACATTTAGTTGTGTCTTTTAAAGCCTTAGAGACCTTTTTTGAAAATATATATCACATAGATTCTCAAAGATGATCACATTTGGGCCAACATTTAAACCTATAGTGTAATACTTATTGAACAATTTTGTCAAAAAAATTCAATAAAATCAAAACTAAAATATCAATGGAAATTGGGGTGCATTCATGATATTGCTTGATGAGTTCACAATTGGGCCAACAACATAAGGCACACTAATCTGCCTATGAAAGAAGGTAGTTTATTTTGTTTGTCATGTTGAAATTCTTCAAATCATGGTGCCCTTCCTTCCACATTTGGTACCATTGGAAAAGCTTCATTAAGAAAGGGTGCACCAAAATGGTTTCATAATGTTTAGACAATTGTTGTCCAATTTTTGATTTCAAAAGGAACCAAGTTTGGTCCCATTATTAAAGCCCCCCCTTTTTTTAAAGAAACTCCTTTTGGTCTTCAAGCCAATTTTTTGGATTTCAAAGCTTTCAATTCTATTCATTTTCACAAAGAATGTAGATTTTATTCAATTTAAAACCAAGTCCATTACACACCAAATGGAATTGGATAAAACTAAAATCTAGATTTAGATTGGAATTAACTTTAAATTCTTGAATATTGAATAATTTTCATCATTGAAATTAAATCAAAATTTAAAATTCATGATTATATTCTATCATCATGGTCCTATTCACACTTGGAGTAGTCACATAGTCATGTTCACATTGGGTCAATAACACAAGCTACATTAGTTAGTTAGTTAAGGGGTATGTCACCAATAAAATAACATTTCAATCAAGCAAATAACAAATTCCATTGATTTGTTAATATTCATTGGAGCCAATTTACATAGAATAACTTTAAGTTTCATAATTCATCCTTTTGGATGACAATTCCAAAATAGAATCCGTTTAGCCAATTCCTAAGTAAAGAAGAATCAAAATGTGTCTTTTCATAGTTTTTCCTTCCAATACCATAACCACAAAAAAAAATTCAAATCCTTTTCCATCAATTTACATCCCATTTCTTTTCAATGGAATTTGAATTAAACTTAAGGACTTCAATTATATTTGAATCAATTCAATTCAAGTTGCAATGTCATTCAAATGAAAAGTCTAGAACCCCATACTCCTATGATAATAGGAGAGTAAGGGATAGGCCCTCTGCTTTATCTCCCCATGATGAGTAAGTTAAGAAAAGGCTCCTGTAGGTACCCACTCCCTTCTCAGAGAACCG
>Ga0116230_10003079_pt1 | contig 16179 bp, 17 predicted proteins | sample S1TSphfallax_3_FD_88678 | JGI IMG/M metagenome (GOLD analysis project Ga0116230, IMG submission 88678) | Host-associated microbial communities from peat moss isolated from Minnesota, USA - S1T2_Fd - Sphagnum fallax MG | ecosystem: Host-associated > Plants > Peat moss > Unclassified | place... | reverse complement strand
TCTAGTAGAACCAAATTGCACAAACATGGTAATGGTTGAATTTGTACTTTAAAGTTTTAATATGCATTTCCATGCACAGAACCCACTATTAAATTGAGAATGATCCAGTAGTACAGGGCCAACTCCAGCACATGTCTGCTGATTAATTTTCCAATTTTTTTAAAAAGGAATATTCCAAAATATTCTTCATTTTCCTTCACAACACATTGTTCTTTAAGAAAAGTAATTTTCGAAGTTTCAGCATTTCTAAAAGTGATATAATTTGTGCTAAAGCTGCAAAGGTAGTAGGTATATTATTTGACATGTACTAGACTTATTTGAAGGGCACCTTATATCCATGGACATCCCTCCCAGAAAAAAGAAGGATCTTGCACCTAATTTCCCTCCCTCTGTCTAAGGGGCATGCATAAGATCCCTCCCCTTCCTTCCCCTTCCTAGCCTCATGATTCCTGATCTACATATGTTTTAAGTTCATGGTACCATTAGCCTTGTGCTTTACCATGGTTTAACCATGGGTGGAAAACATTCCCAAAATATGAGCTAGACTCAGCTATCATCCTGTCATAGGCCATTCAATTTGGGAGTACCTCCACACCCAAGGGCTTCACCCAACACATAATTTATACCTCACACAACAAGGTTTGAAAACATCCAAACTGTGAAGTTTTGAACTCCAAATTTTTTAAGTAACTCCAGAAACAGAACCCAATTACAACTACTCATTCTGAATCTTCGGATTGCTATTCATAGTTTCTCTCACAATCAGTGCTTCAATTTGGAGAAATCCAATTGCTATCACTTATATGACCCTCCTCTCCTTGCATCTCCCAAAAATGACAGGACTCCTAAGAAGACATCAATGGAAAAATGGTGATTTTGGGTGACAGGTTGCAAAGGTAGCATACCAAAGGGAAGTACAAGATGCAAATCACAACCCACAGTTCCATTGTTCAGCCCACATAGCTTGATATATCCACTCTAATTCAAACATGTTCACTTCTCAATGCAAGTGGACAGGGATGAGAAGGGGAGGAGATTCATGGTCATTGATATTGGTTGAAGTAAATGAAATGTGTCAAAAGATGTACATCAAACAAATTTCACCACAAATTGAAAGCAAAAAATGAAGGGAGTGAAGAATGGAAATCAAGAGGACAAGATGCCACGAATGTCAGTGAGAACACATTGCTAAGATGAGAAATTGCAACTGAAAAGGCAGCTGATGATAAATCAGGATGACCCAACAAATTGATAGTTGAGACAACAACTTATATACATGCACTTTGAAGAAAGATAAGAGCTCCAAGAGTCAAGATTAAATAATGCAGATGCTAGCGTTCTCAAGGATTTGCCCAGAAACTAATCGAGAATTCAGCATGGATATCATCATGAGAAAAAAGCATATCTATGGGATTGCAGACCAAAATAACTCTCATGAGAATTGAAAAATATCCATACTCACAATTAAGAAAGCCAGAACAAAGGTTCAAATCTTTAGGTTGAAGTCAAAGAAAGACTTCCAGATAAGGACTTATGGAACCAGGAAGGAGCATCACAGAAGGCACAAACTAGAATGAAGAAACAAAAACAAGTAGTATGAACAGAAGATATGGGATTGTAGTTAAAACTCTACAATCAAGGTGACATCAGGTCCAGCCAAACCAAAAACAAACACAAGAATGAGGATGCAGCCATAACCTTGTTAGTGTCGGACCATCATCTTCATGATGAATGGCAGTAAGAAGCTGCCATTAGGAACTCCCTCCCACTGACCTCATCCACAGCTCCCGGTGACTGGGTGTAGACAACTATAATGATGTACTCAAACCTTCAGGTGGACGTCTATACATAAATCTCTGTCCTGAGATGTGGGTGAATTTCTGGAAATGCAACAGAAAGACTTGGTCATGCTAAGCACTTGAGAGAAAACATCCAGAGAAACCTGCAATGCACTTGAGAACAGCAAAAATTCCTCCTCTTGTAAACTAATATGACAACATGATAGTGATCTGAAGTCTTCTTGACTTATATAGGACCCATATGCACTTGCTTCGAATTGCAAGTGCATTCTATTACACCAAGTCTACATCACCATGAAGTGCTTCAGGTTCAAAACAGGGCTCAAAATTTGAGGTGAAACAATGGTTAAGCAAAACTATGTTTTCCTCAGTTAAGGACAAGCCAGCTCTGCCTTGCAGCTGTTGCAAGCAACTGGAGAAAACAAACAAGTACCATCGGCTGTTCCAATTGACAGCACCATGGAAAGACCTCACAACTAACACAGAAAGAAAGGCGCAATCACATTTCATGCCAAACTCCAAAACAGCAACAGCAACAGCAATGCATGCTCTCAAGAATTCTGCTCTCAAAAAACATATAAAGACAAAATGCTCTCAACAATTCTCCTCTTGCAAGAGTTCTGCTCTCAAGAAATCTGTCAAGTTCAGAAATGCTTGCAAGAAATTCTGCTCTTGAGAATTCTGTCAATTGCTCTTGATTGTTTTGATCCACACAGCATAATGTCTTCAAAGTTGCAAGGGAGACATTCTCCAGGAAGGAAAAGCTGGATAGAACAAGAATGCATGCAGCAGATCAACAACAATCCATCACATCAAGAGAGATCAGACAAACTCATGATGCTGATGATGATGTGCATATGGCTAGCTAGCTCATGGGAAGAAGAAGAAGCATGACTAACATCTCTGTGTCTGTTTGTGGAAGAAAAAAATTCTGCACAACTTTTCCTGGAATCCAATACCTAAGCACCCCACGGCGAAGAGCAGCTTGTTCCGGACCAAGAGCAGCTGCTGCAGAGGACTTTCTATCTTTTCTTGAAGCCGTATTTCTTCCTTTCATAGAACAAGTCCGTCTTGGCACTTCCGAGGTTCACGATCTTGGGACAACCATCGCGGTCTTTCTCTTGTTGTGTGCACTCTTTGCAATAGTAAGCATCCGAGATACCTAAGCCTCCGCATATGACACACCTGCCTTGGAAAGACCCGTAGTTGCACTCGTCGCAGACTCTTACCAGCGTGCATGGCCTCACGTACGAATCGCAAATCACGCACTTCCCGTCGCACTTCTCGCATAACCTTCCGATTGCAATCCCTGGCTGCTTCCTGCACATAATCAGATCCGGATGATGCTTCGCCATGCTGTTTTGCTCCCGCTTCCTGAGCTCAACACCCCTCCAGGACTCTCTCACCCTCCAAACGCCTCTTCTACCGCAACGCAAACTTCTCGCCCCCTTACCGTCGACGACAGCAATTCCTGTCTTTCCCCAACTCTGTCTCGGTTTTAAACGAGCCGGTGGATCCGAGGAGACGATGAACTGAAGCTGACGAGAACGACGAGGATGTTGCAGCAGCAAAGTCGTGAAGAGCTTCAAACCCTAATCGCAACTTCTCGACAAGAGATCATAAGGGGGTGGGGCCCGGCAAGGAAATAATGAGACGCGAGGCGTCCAGATCTCGGTTTCTTCACCGGATAGTTCGCAGGTTGATCAAAGAATGGACGCTGTCCGCATGTGTGCGTCACCTTGTTGACTGCATCTAGTGGTTTTCGAGGATTGAATGTCTCTCTCTCGCTCTCGCGAGATTTTCGCGAGATGCAGCGAAGGGGTAGGTACCAAGAAGATAGAACGGATGTGGAGAAGAACTATGAATGTGTCCGCCATCAGAAGAAGCTTTGCAGAGATGAATGCAGCACTTCGTGCAAGTAGATGATGAGCCTCATCAGCTGTGGCAGTTGCTACTTTGACCACAGTCTTGATCTTTCTGCAGCTTCTTCCCCTTCAACCTCACACAATCCACAACACTTTCTCCTTGTACCATACTTCTGCAGCAGCTTCTCCTTCAGACCCACAACAATCCACAGCAGTTCTCATTGCAACCGACTTCTGCGGCTTCTCCTCCTTCAAAGTTCAAACCCCACACTCCACAACCTCTCTCCATGCAAACACAACAGTTTTCTACAGAGCTTCTTCTCGTTTGAACTACCTGCAGCAATCCTTATGAGATTTCTCTCTCACCCATTTCCCATTTCTACAGAACTACTTCTGGCATCCACATGTCAAGAAGGATCAAATGCATAGAGATCAAATGCCATCATCATCATCATGTAAGTTCTCTATTTCCTGTTACAACTCTGAATTCATTGTCCATTTCTCTAGTTTGCTAAGCACCCGGTAACTCTCTCTCTCTCTCACTCTCTCTCTCTCTCTCTCTCTCTCTCTCTCTCGCCCTCGTCTTCTCTGCTTCCAATTCTTCCATTCTTGACACCAAATCTCAAGAGCTTGCATGGGGTGCTTGCCAAGGAAAATGTTCTGTTTGGTGGTTCCATGAATCTGGGACTTTCAAGCTGGCCAGGCACAATGCAAGCCCAATCCTCTGTTTTGTGAATTTCTGCAAAGGCTGGGATGTTTTGTGTATGTCTTTGTTTACAGTTCTTTGCTTCTGAAGAAGTACAAGAACCGTGGTTGTATGCACAAGAGACACAAAGTCTTTGTTTTTGTCAAAAGGTGTATGACTCTTTCTGCATGTGACTCAAGGCATATAACTCTTTCTTCCATGCATTTGGGCTGGCATACATATCTCTTGCATTTTGCAACAAGCATTTCAGCACCCAGTATTTCAATAGTTGAATATCTGTTTTGTTGCAAGGGTGTGTGCTCCATGAGAGAGATCAAACTATTGCTCTGATTGCAATTCAAGTCTCTTGTTTTCAAACTGCATGCAACTGCATCTCCCTGTGAAGTGGATGTTGAAATAATCCACCCTGCCATGACTGTGATTTTCAGCAACCAGAGGGTGCTCTGTGTTTCAGTTTCCTACCCAAAAATCTTTCTCTGCTAAAATGGGGATCCAAGTATCTAGTGCATTATCATCACCTCTACAGGATGCACTATAACAAAAGTAAGTAAACTGTGATGCTGTGACACTGTTCTTTTGAAGAAAAGAAATGAAGGAACATCAAACATCATCACAGTTTCTGAAATTGTTGTTCATGTGCAAAGCATCTGTGCTAAGCAAAGATGTTCAGTCATTGCACATGGCACATAGATACTATGTCAAAGTGGGATTGTGATCCACCACACCATTTGCACAAAAGTGCACTGCCATTCTTTCAAATCATGCTGCCTTCTTGATGAGGATATATGTAGAAGCTGTCACAACATCATCTTCCTTCAAGCTCATGATCAGGTTGATGAGAGACAGATTGAATGTTGAGAAATCAATTGTGGATCTGATGATTTTGTCCATAGAGAAAGTTGATCAATGAAGCAGGGATTCTTGAGCAAGGGGGTTTATTATGCTGCCGTGTAGGGTTTTCTGATGCATATTGCATTTGATGATATTATGACCTGGGCATCTTTGTTGGAGGCAGATGGTGAGTTGTAGACAATGTGAGGCTGAAGGAAGAAGTTGGATCATTTCATTTCAGGTTCACCAGATTGAAATCTTGTGGAGCTTTGGGCCACAGGTTCCTGGAACTCTGTTATGGTTTTGGTGTTTTAGGGCTGCAATCTGTGGCTGAATCCAAGTTCAACTTGAATTTCTTCACATGAATGTGGCCCCCTGTATGTACCCATATACTTTCAAACCATGATAAATTTTCCATGCTTCAATTGAGAATGTGATGATCAGCTGTAAGTGCTCCTCCATGCAGTTTTTTGTTCCCTGGATGGCATTGCAGCTCAAACTGTAAACAGAATGATGCAGCTCGATCACAGAATCTATGGAGGAAGTAATATTCTGAGCACAATCCACAGTGAAGATTGCTGTCCATTGCTCTCTTGTGACCTGCACTGCAAAGGTGGTCCTAGCAACATGGATTTAAGGTTGAAAAAGACACAGAGCCTGACAGGTTGAGAGAGCCCTCTTGCAAGCTCAAGTAGATCATGTGGTTTTTGCACCTACTTTGGTCTCCCTGGAGAGAGCATCTCTGCAGAATCCAGGTGGACAAAATCTGCAAAGGGGTGCCATGAAGCCAGTAGGCTTGCAGATTGCTCTTCTTGAAAAGAACTGGACTCAAGGTTCTCATGCAGATCCTGTTGTGGTAGCTGCTGCTGATGTTGGAGTACCTGACTCATCCCATTCAGCTGAAGAGATGCTTCCTTCAACGGTAAAAGAGGTACCAGAACCAAGAGCAGGTTCACTGTTGTCCAGCATTGCAGAGCAGCTTTTTGGAGTTGGAAGCAGCCTGTCACCAGTGTCTGACAAGGATGCAGAACTGACAGATACTTTGATCATCATACCTGAGCAGTCAGAAGTGACAGATACTGTAGCCAAAATCATTCCTGAGACAGCAAATCTCATTGCTGAAACACAAGTTCCTGTGGGCGGGGACAAGCCATGTGAGTTGACAGAAGCTGTCATTACACCCACTGCAGATCTTCTCCCTGAAGAACAAGTTGGGCCAGCCAAGCTGAGAGAAGACGCCACAACACCACCCATGCTGGATTTTCCAGAGGCAGCTACCATTGCTGAATTGCCAGTTTGTTTGGTTACAGATGAGCCAGCTGAGCTGACTGAACTGATTGCAATACCCACTCTGGATCTTCCCAACACAGCTTCCCTTACTGAAACAAACAGGCAAACTGAGCTGACAGAAGACACTACGATTTGCACCCTTGTGTATGAGGATCTGGCAGAAGCGCATCTCATTGCAAATATGCTGGATTCTTCAACTACAAGCAGAACACCTGAAATGAGAAGATCCTGTTCAATGTCCAAGTTGATAGATGAGTCCATTTGCATGGAAGATGCTCCATCTGAGGGCCTGAATTGTCCACCTGTGATTGAGCCATTGTTACCCAGAAGTAAGGGTCCTCCTCCATATGCAGATTGCAAGCTTGATGGACAGGAGACAGATGATGCATCCGCCAGACCACCCAAAAGAGCTTCTGTGATGGGTCCTACACGACACTTTTCAATAAACTCTACATTAGATTTTGGAATGTCATCTTCTGATTTCCATGGTTCAGGGGGAGGAGTAGGAGTTTACAGAGCACCATACAGAGGAGTTGTTCACCCTGGTCGTCCTGTGTCTTTGGAGCTTCGCCCCCATCCATTCCGAAACACTCATGTTGAGCGACCCACATATGCAATTCTCTGCACACAGAATTCAGTGTGGGCTGCCTGCGAACCTGGACTTATGGTATTGTTTGGGTGCAATTCCCCTAGTCCACTGGCATTTCAATCTCTATATGGTTCTCCACAAAGTGCTTCCCATTTGTAGAAGAACACAAAGAGCTCACATTGATTAGATGGCATTTCATCAGCCACAAATAGATGTGATGTTCTTCTCTAGTGCATAAGAATGCTGGTCATTTGTTCCTGAGAGATTCCTCCCAATTTCACATATGGGGCTGTTCACATCAGGAAAGACTCGTGGTGACAGGTGTGGCATCTAGAGAGTGCAATGGGAAAGTTCAGTGTAGGTTCATCAAATTTGAAGGGAGATGAAGATGCTGCTGGTTATCATCTTCTGACTACAGAAGAATCGCCAACTTTGTCTTTGGTTCTGGATACTGCGACCCAGATTGTGTGGAGTGGTCACAAAGATGGAAAGTTGAGAGCTTGGCCTGCACAGGTTGACCACACTGATCTGCAGACACAGAAGATGGAGAAGCCAATTCTTACTTGGCAGGGGCATCGATCTGGCATCACTGCAATTGTGGTCACACCCTATGGTATGTGCTTCAGCTTCAAAGCATCTGCGTATCTTCTTCTTTCTTGAAGTTTTCTAGTTTGCGTGGATTTTGTTTCTTTTATGATTCCGGGGGGTCCTTGAGAGGACAATTGTCTTGTCATCTCTTTGCTTTTATCATGGAAAGGCACATACATGCATGCGTGTGGATATTCATTCTACAATTCAGCTTGGCAGGTGAGGTGTGGACAGGATCAGAAAGTGGATCCATGAGGGCCTGGTCATGCGAAGTGATATCAAGTGGTTTGATGTGGGCAGCAAAAGGTGATTTTGCAGCCTGTGCACTCCTTACCAATGCATCAATTCTTCTGCGGGGACCAGCTATCAGTGCCCCTTTGCAGACCGAGGTGCTCTTTCTTGTGGCAGAGCACTCACACTGCTGCATTTGGGCAGGAGAGCTCAATCACATTACACTCTGGTATGTATCGTTGATCCAATTCTACTGATGTGCATCACAGTTGTGCTGTTATCTGTTTCAATGCCTGGAGAACTTAGTGAAGTGGGCCACTCAGTTCTGAATCCTGAAATTCCACAGGCCCCCTGACCCAGAAGCTTGTCAAGTTCATTCTTCCTGCTTTCATGTTTCAGGGATGCAAGAACGAGGGAGACAGTGAATGTGATTACCACCAGTGCATATGCAGATCCAAGGAATATCCAACAAAAGTTTGCTGAGCCTGGAGCTGAACTGCCTTATTTGGATGAAGACAAAAAGAAAGGATATGCAGCAATGTTGAAGAAGCATGCAGGCTGTCTGCAGCGCTCAAAGTATGCTGTTCACCGTGCAGCCGCTAGGGTACAACAGGGTTCAGAGGAGTCACGACAATTGGAGGCTTTGGCAGCTTCTGCAGATGGAACAGTGTGGGGTGGAATGGGAAACGGGCTTCTTGTGCAATGGGATGCTGATGGCACTCGCTTGCGGGAATTAACTCTACCACCAATTGGAGTGGGAGTGAAATCGATTGTGGCTGTAGGTCGACGGCTTTGGATTGGTTATGCCAATGGAATGGTTCAGGTAATCTCACCCTTCAGGAACAAATGATATTAATGCAAGATGCAAGATGTTTGTTCTCGGAGAAAGTTTCAACACCTAAACAGGAAAAGAGGCTGCTGTAATCAACCTCTCCAGAAGCTACTCTCTTCACTAGCACTTAGGAAAACAGGAAATGGATGAGCTGCTTACAGTTCCTCTCCAGGGTGCACTGAACTCCATTTGATCTTGCTGCTTTTAGATCATGCCTCTGAGGCTGGGTACAATCCTTCAGAATTGCAGATTCAATAACATAACTACATGCTGGCATGCATGACATTTTTTCCAGTCTGGATAAACCACATGTCTCTAGGTGGTTGCATGGAGCTAGACATTCTTTTGCCCAGCTAACACACTAAATGTTAGAAGATAAAGCAGGTTATGGCCAACTCAAAAGGCCGGACATTAGGTGCCTGGGGAGCACACCGAAAACCAGTGGTCCAGATGGCAAGAGGTGGTGACTTTGTTTTCTCTCTGGGTGCAAATGGGGGAATACGTGGCTGGCATGTTGCATCTCCAAGCCCTTTTGATATAGTTATGTACAGTGAGCTTTCTGCAAAAGCTGGTGATTTCACACGCCAGAGACTTATTCGGTATGTTTCTTTTTTCATTGTGCAAGAGTCAGTCACTGCTCTTGTTTTTTTCCTATGCCTCCTGTTGGGTATGCCAAGAACAAGACTTTTTGAACTGGGAGTAAAACAATTTTATGGGTTCAACGCTTAACATGAAAATTTTGATTGTGGGTGACTCTCTTGAAACTGCAGGATTTTGGTTGGTACTTGGAATGTGGGCCAAGCAAAGGCAAAACAAGATGCTCTCGAGGCTTGGCTGACAGGGCCTGCAGCAGATGTGAACCTAGTGTGTGTGGGGCTGCAGGAATTTGATATGGGAGCAAGTGCAATTGGCAGGGCAGCTGTCAGTGAGAGGGTGAGTGATCACTGATCACTTGCCTATGTAGACTGTTGTAGACATTTTGTGAGGAGGTATAGCAAATCCCACACCTTCTGTAGAATATTCCAACAGATTATTATGAGCTGCCACAGCTGCTGGAATCATTGACTAAAATGGGGGAATCCCCATTTTATACCTTGGTAGACTGCGAATGTAGACCAGCAAATTATCCCACTGCAAGGCTCCCTGGAGATTTAAATGAAACTCTCTACTGCGATTCTAAAGCTTGCCACTGGTGTTGGAAGTAACAAATTACTAGCTGTGTGAATTCTTCTAGTTGGATATGAATCCTTTCAGTCCAGGATCCTAAGTGCATGCAATATGGATGGGTTGTTTGTGACTTGTGGATATGTACAGGTGGGGCTTGGATATGAGGAAACAGTGACAGATAAGGGTCAGAAATGGCTAGACCAAATTGGCAGTGCAATTGGTGTCGGCATTGAATTTGAGCAAGTAAGCTTCCGGGAGCTGGCAGGCCTGCTTGTAGGTGTCTGGTAAGCATTTACATTGACATCTTTAAGGAATTGATGAAACTATATCTTCTCTTTCTCTCTGAATCCTGGGTGCCCATCAAACCCATCATTGGAAGGATTGATTTTGTACATGCACTTACGTGGTTTCAGAGACTTTGGATGCTGTACCTGAACAAGTACAAATGTTGAAACTTTGAATTTTTTCTCTCTCCCTTTATCAGTAGCAATCATGAAATCCCTCAAGGAATAGTGGAATCATACTTATTTCATACAATTTCCCACTTTTTCACCAAGATTTGGAAAGTAGGAAATTTCTGTCTCCTTTTCTGTCTGTGGATGTTGAAAAATTATATTGGAATGGTATCGTCACATGTACAGGGTGCGGAAAAGATTTCTTCCATTTGTTGGCGATGTGGATGCAACAGCAGTTGCCTGTGGATTTGGGCGTACACTTGGTAATAAAGTAAGCCATCTTCTTATTTTCAGTATGTTCCTGTGACATTGCGGTGCAAATCAGGTCAGCACGTCACTATGAGTATAAAACACCTGTGACTTGTCAGGATATACCTGCACAACAGGCCATTTAAGAACCATCACTCTTTGTAGTCAAAGTGAAGGTGTTCACACTTGTGCAACATTGTGTCTTATAGGGAGCAGTTGCTGTGAAAATGTCAATATTTCGGCGGACATTTTGTTTGGTGAATAGCCACCTTGCAGCACATCAGGACAAAGTTGCTGCTCGCAATGCTGATTTTGAATATATCTACAGTCAAATGGTGTTTGGGTCCCGAGTGGGTGCTGCTGCCATTGCAACTGCCAGTGCTGCAAAAGGTTTCTTGTTTCGTGCCCAGTTTCAAATGGCCTCTTTTTATTTCCCATCAAAGTCATGTGATGCTTTCATGGCTCTGAAACTGTTTTCATCTTGTGTGCCACTTGCAATGATGCTCCTATAAGTCTCCAGACAAGAGTCCGTACCTCAATACTCTACTGCAACCTCTTTTGAATTTCTCACCTCATAGGAAAGTATGGTTATGTTCTGTGTTTAGATTTGACTCCTGTCCTGTAGGTCCACTGATGCAGTGAAGGAAAAGACACAATCTTGCTGTAAAAGCCCAATGGTTGCATTTCTGAATTTGGCTATGAATCTGTGTGGTTGTATTTTGTGCAGCTTATGGTGGATCAGAATACTCCTATCTGAGCAGATGGATCCCATCTTGCCTCAATGGCAACACTCAGACTGGCAATATGGCCCCCTCTTGCTGGTGCGCAGTTCAATGTAAACAAAAAGTTGGGATATGTCATGCTTAACCATGATACCACCTGCTTTTACTGTGCAATATTTTTGTATGGTATTCCCACAAATGCATATATACAGAACCCCAAATCCCCGAAAAACACTGAGCGCCTTTGTATGTTAAAAAGCTAAAACCAAACACAAAGAAAAATTTCTGGGGATCAAAGTCTCATCTTGTGAGCTGATTGTCAATTCCATTACAGTGAAAATTCATCCAACCAGATGCAGGCTCTGTACCTTGATGTGTGGATCTTTGGTCATAGAAAAAAACATTGCTGTAAATCTGGTTTTTTTTCCTGGAAGAGTGAACACTGCAGAGCTGTTTCTTTATGTAACAACATCAATTTTGTGCAACTATAGAGTTGTGATGAAGGTCTCTCAATAGAAAGTGAAAGTTACAAGACTGCATTCCCTGTTAGATATTTGCAATGGAAATGCAAATAGCTGTTATCAAACAGGCAATCTTCGTTTTTTTGCGTGCTCTTTGAACCCCGCATTCCTGACAAAGAAAGTTATGAACCAAAGCTTGGTGCACATAAGCTTGAGTAGTTCCTTAGAAGAGAGTAGTGTTTGGTTATCTCTCTTGGATTTAATATAAACTGGTTGTGGAATTGTGGAGCAGGGTTAACAACTAACTTGGAAGAAATCACAAATGTTATAAAACGAAGAGTGAGCAATGGGATAAGCAGTCTGACCGAGTTTGACAGCAATTTTGTTGAAGGAAGAGAACGAATAATATATGCAGTATGTTTTTATTCCCAATTCCTCAACTTTTCTGACATGAATGGTGCTTCAAGGACAAGCCCTGGAACCTGAAACCCAAAACTCCAAATTAGCCATTAGCTGAGCATTCCCCACACATATAGTAAAAGTCACTGCTTGATTGCAAACTTTGATGTCCTCCTGTGGTAGTAGACCAGCTTTTGTGTTCACAGGTCCTGCTGGTTAGAGAGGTCCAAGGTGGTTGTATTTTCAAAGGTGCTGCATTGCAGGTGTCCTGATTGACAACCTGACAGTACAATTTACTGGAATTGCATGTTGGGTGCAGGGAGATGAAGATGAGGAAAATATCATAATGCCTGATCTTGCTGAAGCTGATCTGCTAGTTTGGTTTGGGGACTTGAACTACCGGATTGATATATCTCATGATGACGCCATGGAGCTGATCCAAAGGCATCAGATTGATTCACTGTTAACCCAAGACCAGTTACGAACTGAAATGTCTGCAGGACGCACGTTCAATGGCATGCGAGAGGGGCTTATAAGATTTGTACCATCTTACAAATTTGATCCAGGCAGTCAAGGTTTTGAATATATATATATATGTCTTTCAGACCTTAACTTGTGATTTTTCAGACCTTTTTAAATGCTTTCAACTTATCAACAAACTTGGAAGAAATCACTGCTCTCAAATGCTTTCACCATGTAGGTAAAATGACACTAATTATGTGCAGAAGAGGCATTAGCTGTTATAACATGCTTTTCTGACAGTTAACATTGTTCAAGGCAGCTTATGACACCAGTGAGAAAAAAAGGATACCTGCATGGTGTGATCGAGTTTTGTTCCGAGATAGCTTTGACAAAAACATTGGTGCCCGACACAGCATTCTTGTGCGACCTGCAAAAGCAACAGTTTCCATGTAAATTTCCTCAACTCATTAACCTTCATCATTGTTTTTGGAGACTCATTCCTTCGTTTTTCTTCCTCTATAGTATCTGTCCCACATCATATTCTGGTGAAAACAACAGTCACCTAGCAGGATCTTATAAAGAACTGATTGACAAGAGACATGGACAAGTACAAAGAGTTCAGTTCTCTCATCATATCAAGGTCATCATCCAATGATTGTGCTAATATTTACAGAATCTTTCCAGGTATGATTCATGCATGGAAGTATTGGACAGTGATCACAAACCTGTGCGATGTGTGCTTGATGTTGATCTTGCAACCATGGATGAATCAGCCCGGCGGCGAGAATATGGGAAAATCCTGAAAGTAAATCCCAAAGTCCGGGCACTGCTAGCACAGTGTAATGTGATTCCCCTGATTACATTGAACACAAACCTGATAACGTTACAGGACTGCACACCTTCCTTCATGCATATCACCAATGTGAGCAGGAGTTCTACAGCAACATTTATTGTCCACTGTGATGGTGAGCCTCTCACAGGCAAATGCCCTTGTGGACACCACAACAATGATCAACATACTAGCAAGCCACGCTCTGTGAGGGGCAACTATGGTTTTCCTCAATGGCTTAAGGTGCATCTCCCAATTGGGTTTATGTGTCCAAGATTGCCATCCATTTTCTGGCATTCTCTGGTGATTTGAGGCTCTCAAATGCTTGCAACCCATTCCATAAATCAGACCACATGCAATGAATATCAACTGATTCTCAGAAGTGAAGAACTCTGTGTGCAAGTACAATCCACACATTGAGAAAATGCCTGGAATTGTGGTCCGTAGTTTTTTCTCTTTTGAGGGGGTTAGAAAATAAACAAACTAAAGGCCTCCACAAATGAGGTTTTTTTTCATCAACTTAGTCTATGTACTCTTTCCTGGGGCAGGTGCAACCAGCTAAAGGCATGTTGAAACCCAATTCCAGTGTACAAATAACCCTACAATTTGGGGCCAAAGCACAATTTGAGGCAGAGCATAAGAAGTCAATGTTTGAGAGGCCAGCTTGGTGGATTGGGGATGAGAAGGCAAAGCTGATAGTGTTGACTATATCTGTCAGAGGTTCAATATCCACCTCTTGCCAATATCATCGTTTCTGCGTATGTAAGCTTTCGGCGACAGTGCTTGGATGCCTTGAGGAGGTACACCTCCTCCCTTTCTTCACCTCAGGATAAAGTGCTGCACAAATAGAAGTAGGAATGCACTTTGGCATCATGGGAGTTTGTGGGAGTGGAAGACTTTTAGGCCATCCAGCTTTGGGAGACAAGGAAAGATTGAAGCAATCCCCAGATAATACTAGTCTTGCAAAAAGTTTCCAATTCTCTAAGAATCCCAGATGGTTGCAGATTTAATACAATGAACAGTAGCAATGAGATTGCCAAATTGACTTTTTTTGAGAAGTACAAGCTTCTGATAATTGAAGTTTTTTGGAGTACAACCATGCAGAGATCAAGTAGACGGATTGCTCGGCAGCAATCCTCTCCTATTTTCCTAAAGTGAGATTCTTATAAAGACATGCTTTGATTTGTGCAATGAAATACTCTAAAATGGGTCTAAACAGGATAAAATGATACACAGGTGCCTCCTTTGTCCTGAATATGTAGTCTTGAAACTGGACTGGCAGGCTGATGTGGCAATTTGGGATTGGTCTGTTTTTCTTTTCTTTTACACTGTTTGCATTACTTAAACTGTGTTTAAAAGCATTGGTTACAGTCCAGGTTTAGGGTTTAGGGTTTTCCAACATTGTTGTAGAAACACATCACACATTTTCAACATTAACTTAGTTTACCACTTTAAAATATGTACAATAAACAACAGTTACACTTGGAGGGGGTTGTTTTACTCCAATTGCACCCAAATTGCATCCATCAACTTCATACATGAAACACTGGAAAATAATGAATTCTACCAATTGCACAGTTTGCACTGATGTTTTATGCCTCCTGGCCTGGCATATGGAGAACACAGACAGCTAATAAAGCAATGGGTGATGAGACCTGTCATAGACTACCCCTCCAAACCTCCCAAGCATATTCTCATGTTTGATGTGCATGGGGGTTGGATCTCCCTCATTGATATACATGGCGAATGCAGATTGCTCTGTGTCCAACATTGGTCAACCACAACAAATTGCTATCTATGACTAGTTGAGCCTTGCTTACCTCTGCAGGACCTGCCCTTCTTACACCATGTAGCCTGTGTGCAGGTAGCTTGCTCCAGAGTACCTGCAATTGAGGGTGAAGCTCATCCACTGAAAAAAGAGGATTCACCAAAAGATGCTACAAGCTGGAGTCATCTCGTCCACCAGAGTCTCATTACATTTGGGACTTGCTCAATGAACAGTAGAGCCTGTTCAAAGAAATCCTCAATCTTGCCCAAACTGCACCATCATTGGGAGGTTAGGAGACACTTGGAACAATAGAAAGTGTGTTGAAGACAACAGGCTACACTTGTCACTGAACAAAAGATGTTCTGATCTTGAGTTGGCTCCACCCAGTAATGAGGTAAGCATGATATAAACACCAGATTCATCTTGTTCTAACACTCTGCTGCTTCTGCACAACTCTTCGATTTTCAGATGGAAGAAGTACCACCCACTGTCTGAGCCCCATCATTATTCCTGTGATCTGTTTCCAGTCTTCCACTTGTATCACCTTCCAAAAAAACCCATTAGCTGCTCTCGCATCAATAGTAGTAGTAAGCAAGCCCGGTTTGCAAGCCTTTGAAATTATTCACAGTGCCACTGTGAGGACTTGAAGCAGGCGCCGGTTTCACATGAGCCAGTCCATGGTTTCACATTCATGATAAACCTGGGTAATAAACAAGAGTGGGACAAATCCTGTCTTCTGTGTCTCCATGGCCAAGTCTACCATTTGCACCCAAATCCCAAAGTGTAGACCCCTGATTTGTGTGTGGGTGAATACTACAACATGCATGGATGTGCACCACATGCAATGTAAGCTTCCCATAGTTTTCCCTCAACAAATGCTTCCCATGCGGACAACCTCAACAGCTTTTTGGCAGTATGCCAGTCCCAATATGGGAT
>Ga0116230_10003078_pt1 | contig 16179 bp, 12 predicted proteins | sample S1TSphfallax_3_FD_88678 | JGI IMG/M metagenome (GOLD analysis project Ga0116230, IMG submission 88678) | Host-associated microbial communities from peat moss isolated from Minnesota, USA - S1T2_Fd - Sphagnum fallax MG | ecosystem: Host-associated > Plants > Peat moss > Unclassified | place... | reverse complement strand
AGATAATTCTCAATTCTCTTTTGTGATGTTCCCATATTTTAATATGGTGTGCCAAACATTTGCTAGGATTTTCCTTGTGTTTGTCTTGGAGCTTTTTTCCAAACATTTGTTTCAGAATGGAATCGGTACCACATGAAAGAATTGGATGCCAATTACATCTTTAGGCCACCCTAGAATCTATAACCAAAACCTTAACGAGATTGTTTCAACCTTTCACTACCAAGCCTTGTTTAGCTGCATTCAATTGAAAATCGTGGGTTTTGAAGCATTAGATTGGGAAGTTAAAAAACTATATCCATTGCTTTTAAATATTTTAAAATATGGTTTTAGACATTTGACTTTAGCAATTACAATTTTATTTATAAGACATGTTACACACTACAAACATCGTTTTTTATGCTTAACTATATCACGTTACACTTGTAATGCAATTGAAATTATATTAAAATTTCTCAAGGTTTTGGCAAAATGTTAATTATAATAAGTTTGTAATTAGCAATGCATACATATACTCCCATTGGCCTAAGTGTGAATTCATTCCTCAACTAATTTCTTGTTCCAAAATTAGTTTTGGTGGTTTAATCATTGACAAAACAAATCAGGAGCCCAATAATGAGATTTTGTTGGGATGTTTTAGGTGATCTTTATAGGTTCCACCATCTATTCAAATCATCAATCAATATTGTACCCTTGGCCAATGAAAATTTCCTTGAGGTTGCATTTTCTTCATCCATCAAGGCCATTGCCAAATGCCCATAAAGTTAACTTCAAATAGGTACTTGTTCATTTTTCCTTTTACTTTTCACTTGTGTGTCATTGGCCCAAGTGAACAAATAGGACTATAATTGTTCTAACTGGAAACAAGACCTCAATGATAGAGCCCTTGTGAAAAAACTATTTCAAATTCTTAATGAATTTTCAATAATGAAATTCACTCAAAGTTCATTATCTTCTCACTTGCAGTCTTAAAATTACTAAATCACCTTTAAAAAAATCTATGGTTCAAGGACTTTCCAACAATACTAAGAAAGTGCCTTGGGTTTTGTAAAAAGTTTAATTTTGATTTTTCCAACAATACTAAAATAGTGCCTTGGTTTTTATAAAAAGGTTAATTTTGATTTTCTTGAATTTTTAAACAAAAAGTCAATATTCATTAACTCTTGCCTCATAGGTTGAAACATTAAGAAATGCACCCCTATTTATCGAGGGCTTTCCAATGGTACCAAATGTGTGACAAGGAGCATCATGGATTGGGAGATTTAAACATGACAAACAAAATCATTTGACAATCATCTTTTCATGTAACTTATGTGGAAATGTTGGGCATTCATGGAGACCAATTGTAATGTATTGACAATTGATAATTAGAAAGAAGAAAATTTATTGTGAAAAGACTTTGGGGTGGAATGATTTTTGGAAATGATTACATCATTCAATTCTTTAATTCTTTATCGACAATATAGAATTGTTTGGCAAGGAACATTGACAGTTACAAAGAAAAAGAATGAAAAGAAACTCAAATCCAAGATGGATGGAACTATTCAAACATAATAATGAACCTTAATCATAAAATGATTTGAATTGATCATAACAAGTCTATATGGATAATCCAATGTTAGTGATATTTTCAATATGTAAAATTTTGAAAATTAAGTTGTTGGTTGTGCCCAAATACTATTTTGAATACATCAAAAATTTATTCAAGAGGTTCCATTTATGCATTCTTTTTTACTTTCATGATTATATATGTATTTATAATAAGATTTAAGAATTGAAACCATAAATTGAATATGTGATATAGGATGTAATTTATTGGCATGGGGTAATATGACTATGTAGATTTTGAATTAATGAACTTATTGAAAATAATTTAAATGCGTCATATATTTGGGTTAATTCTAAAAGTTCATCATTAATAGTTTAGGTGATGATTCAATCTATTAGGCGAATCATCATTGAGGAATTTTAAAAGTTAATCATTAATGTTTTATGTGATTTTAATACATTAAACGAGTTGTCCTTGATAATTTATGAATTTATAATTATCAATTTATGGGAATAGAATTTCCATGTTGTAAATGGTTATTTCCATTTCCACATCTAGATCTTGACTACCTTCATCTTTCAATCTTGATCTTCATTCATAAGGTTGGATGGGGAGTCATCACTTCCTATCATAAGGAGGTGATTTTTTTTCATCATAGGTGGGTCACACCGTTTCCCTTTTATTTATCATGATTCATTTACTAACATTTTTATCAATGAACACACTATTTTATCACATAAGATTTTTGGAAGTCCACCACCACCTCCTTACCATTTCCTTCATTTTTCATTCATTCAATTCTAACCCCAAAGTCTTATTCGTCAAATTTAAAGCTTAATGGTTGAGAGTTTGGATAAATTGTTATACCACCATGAATTGATCATTAAACAATTTTAAACTTAGTTTCCTAGATATTAAAATGTTGTTTAATCCAAGACATCATAAATAGTATGATGGCATGATGTAACTCGAAATCACACAAAGTTAAATCATTTAAGTCATTAAATAACCTTTTGATTTTTCATTGGGGTTGAATTTAACATAAACACCTTAGCCCAAAGAAGAAGCAAGTGGATGTTGCGTGCACCCTCAAATCAAATTCAAATGCATTGCTTAACCTTGGCACCATCGGTTAGAAGTTGATATGCATTCCTTGGGTGTTGGTTTTGGAAGTTGAATTAGTTGCAATTGATGAACTTGAGATCATGTACAAAGGCGTTTTTGAAGGCGATGAAAAGGTAATGTTAATGTGATCAATAATTCCTAGTGTTAGACATTATCAGTGGTTATAAGGTCTGATGCTTCAAGCCAAAGCAAAACAAAAGGCATAGATTGTATGGTTGCATTATGTGCCACATTTTATTTTTTTAACAATTAAAGTAATGAAATTCAATGTTAGTGGTTTAGAATTGGGATAATCTTTTCATCCAAGACACCATTGAAGCTTATAACAACTTGTGTAATGCCATAGTCAAAAACATTTAACACCTAAATCTATTTATGTTCATTGTAGCTTAAAACTAACATCATTAACAATTTTTTAATAAAATTGGTATCATTACCTTTTCTATTTTTAATAATTTTCCACTTGCATGGTTTGAAAGGTTTAATCTACTTTTTGTTTCAAACTAATCCACAAACATCAATTTGATTATGTATTGATCATAGAAAAAAAAACTTAACATTATAAAACATATAATTCTTTCATAAAGAATTCAATGAAACTCAAAATGTGTTTTTACAATAAAAATCTCTTAGAATCAAAACTTATATCTCCTCCTTACTTTCGGTCTTTTCTTATATTTGTGTTTCATGTATACAATTTTATGTCAAGTAATTTGAAATTCAAATGTCTTTCAAATGTTTGACTAGTAAGAGTATAACCAATATTTGACCAATAGTTGATGAAAATAAAATATGATAAATCCTAATCAATAAATTAAAAGGAAAACAAAATACTTAACAATAAACTACAAGGAACATTTTGGTTAACACACATTAACACCTAAAGTGTTTTGGATTAAAAAAGTTGGGCCAAAATGATGTATACACATTCTTGACGAGTCTTTGAATATTTTTCTTTCAATAACATAAAATCCTTTTTTTTTTTGCCCATGACTTGTTAAGAATCTTTAAACTTGTTTAGATTAGAAATGATTTACATAAAATAATACCTTAGTATTGTATCCATCTATGAAGCAAAAAAAAATTCCAATATGAATGTGCCACTAAATTTTAGAAACATGTCTAATTAAGGAGGTCCATTCAATATTTTGTGAAACAATCATTTTTTACACCCCAATCATGTTTGGACCTAATGTCACATTGTTTTTACATTGTTAAATTCTAGCCACATAGGTTTAATGGTTGTAAGGTTTCACAATTCTCAATTCAAGGGGTTCTATTATGGTATTTATGCAATAGCAAAACACATCTTTGCATGACCTTGATCTTCCTAAATACCATGTTACTTGATGGATGTCGATAACATGTAATCTCCTTTTAAACAAATTCATTTGTGTTGATATGCCTTGTTTTTGCTTGAAAAATTGATGGTCACGGTGAATTTATGAGAAATGAATTACAAAATGACCCCTTGTTACATGCCATGGAAATAACACATGTTATACTAATATTATTCAAACATATGGGCTATTAGTGGCAAGTGGGAAAATTAATGTTCATTGCAAAGGGGTGTGAAAATCAACTAAGATGCACTATTAATTGAGGTGAATGAAGTGTATGCATTCATTATAAGTGACTCGTTAGAAAGGATTTTAGATAATTGAAATTCATGCATGTAGTTAAACAAGTTGTCCATTTATAAAATATGATAAATTAATCTTAGATGTATTTATATATTAATTTGTGTTACATGTTTCATATAGGATGAAGCAAATGTGTCTTGTTTGTGTTACCATAACGAGGCATTGGCCATAACATTTGAATTTGTTATGACACCTCATGTACTCCACTTTGTAGTGTTAAAATTAGCAAACATGTATAAATTGTTAGAATTCCATAATATATTTATTGCAATGACTATTGACACAACAATCATAAAGTGGGATGACAATTGTGAATAAATCATCATATCCATTTGATGAATTGGTTAGGTACAAATGTACCATTCAATATTCACATTTTCCTTTACACCACACCATACATGGCTCTTTAAACACTTTCACCCACTTTAGGCTTTGTGTTTTTCCACATTACTAATGAATTGATGTAAGGTTAGAACAATAATACGTTTTAATTTGTTCCTTGAATCCTATAATATTAAAATAAGATTTAGTATGAATTTTGAAATTTCAATGAAAACATGAAATTCAATCTTCACGTATTGAAAAGATTTAAAAAGAAAGTGTGTATCAATTATACCAAAAAATCCATGTGATCTTGATCTCAAATATTTAAAAAGGATTTCACATGGTCAAGGTGTCCTCTTGCTCTTGATCTCAAAGAGGATTTTGTTTGACTTTTTGAATTCAAATATATGTTGGTGTCACTTTGGAGGGAAAAAAAATTCAATTCCACATGTGACAATTGAAATGTGAGAATATAAAAAGGTTTTCCATATGTTTAAAAACATTTTTCACATGGGATTATCATCCAAAAGAATGATTTATTGAATCTAAATCCACTTTATTTAAATTAACTATGATGTGTTGTCATCGTTAGAATTGCCATTACAAGTATTATTATAAAACACTAGAAACATATAATGACATCTATAGCTTCTTTTTATTCACTTGTGACAAGTTTTAATTGTGGTGTGACCAACAAGTTTGAAATTTGTTTTGTGATAGATATCATAATTAACTTTCCTTCCCCCAAATTATGTAATCATGGCTCAACAATGGGTAGCTTTCTAACATCAAACAAAACATGTTCCATATAATTTCCTGTGTGAACACGCCTAGGAATGGAAAACTAATCTTGGAAAAAACATTTGATTGATGTGTCAACATTCACTGAAGCTTTTATCATTGCAGCCTTGCGTGTGAGAGCATTGGTCCTAGGATGCTTCTTTCAATGGAAGTCCAACAATGCTTCATGAATTTGTTCATGTTCAAGCACTCTGGAAATTTTACTTTCTTTTGACTTGAGTGCTTTATGAAGTTTTCTAGCAAGGACGATGCCATCTTCCAGTGCCATGCATCCACCATGTGCAAAAGTTGGAGACGTGGGGTGAAAGGCATCACCACAAATTGTGACATTACCAACCACATGAGTTTCACAAGTTGGTTTCATGTTTATTTTGTGTCGAAGGGTGTTTTTGGTGAAATGTTCAAGGGTTGTGTTGTAGATACATAATTGAAGTTTTTGTACTTGAAATATTTGGTGAATTGAAAGGCCTTTTGTTTTATTTGTTCGGGTGTTGTGTTTCCCCAACCTAAAGAGATAAAAGGTGTCACACATAATAATAAAATCATTCTACAACCATGTTCCTCATAAATAGATGTGTGCACTTGTTTGTACATAGATGAAATTTTAAAAACAAGAATTAGGTTCTTCACCTTCGGACAAATCAGTCAAAACCACCAACCAAAACACTTTGGTTGGGGTCATTACATTAATGTTGATTGCAATTTTTTTGAAAATTTGTGGCCATTGGGAAACTCTGCCATTCCTTGTGTCTCAAGTTGTCTTATTCTAGTTGGTTTCTCAAGACCAAACCAAGATCCTATGATTGAATTCACATGATCAAAACCAACCACGACTTGTTAATCCACAATCCAATGTCCCCAATCAAATGCATATTAACCTTTGTTCTTCTAACATATTGAAACCTTTCGTTGCAATTGTTCATGTTATTTTTGAAAATGTGCAATTAATATCTTTGGAGAATAATTATGGATATGCATGTGTTTCATTCTTAAAAAATAATTTGACACATTTGAGGGATTACATGTGGGAAAAAAATATGAACATCATGACAACATTGGTTTAAACAAACTACTTGTTCATATTATTTTGAACATTTAAATCAAACCTTAGTGGAGTAGGTAGAGCCATCTTGAAGTTCTAGGTCAGTGAAATTTGGTGAGGTTTCTAATTTTTTGATATTATCACTTGGGAGTTTAGGCAAATGGTCCCTTTTGGTATTTGTGCAGCAATGGCTTTTAATAATACCTTTCGCTCCATAGATCGTTTCTCATGTGGCATGTTGAAATCATGAATTTTTTTTGTGAATTTGCAAGATTGAATCATGCAAAATATTCAAAATCTTCTTTTCTTGGATATGGGAAAAAACCTTGCACAAGTATGAATTATCACTCCCATAATGGAAAAAATTGTGTTTACCAAATTATTAACATCATTTTTCATTTTCAAGGTAGGAACAAATTGTCATCTACATTTTTGCAATTATGTTTTTCTTTCGATGTGGTGTTTTGTAGGAATAATTTACCCTCCTTCACAAGTAGAAAAATCCAATATGGTCAAGCACTTCCCCAAGTAGTTGAGATATTCAACTTTGTAAAAATAGTTGGGAAAATTTGTAAAAATGAAATTTTAAATCATTTCTTTTTAAAATGAACTTCCAATAACCACATACATACAATTTCCACATATGTGGGAAAATGGAACATACCTTGTTGTATTAACATACGTGTTCTTCAATTGGTCAGCAATGTCGAAAAGCTTCATGACCTTCATTGCATTGTTCCAAAGAGTGATGGTAGTGCCTTCAACTCGTACCTTGTCTAACTATTCTAAAACAATAGCCATCAACCCAACTCTGTTCCAATAATAACAAAATAATCCCATGGTCACATTTAATTCTATCAATAATAGTTTCAAATTTGTGTTACATTAACATCAAATCATGATAATTACTTGAAAAAGGTATGACATCATATCTACGGAGAGCAGTGGCAAAACAAAGCCCCCAATGCCACCACCTACTATCACTATCTCTTTTTCATGGTGCACTTTGTTTCCCTCTACTTTAAAAACGTATCCATTTTCATTGATCGTCATCCTGAAGTTCAAGGAAAACTTGTTGGCTTCATTAGTTTGGTAAAATGTGAAAAACAAAAATTTCAAGTCTTTGACATTCTACATATCCATGCATTCAAATTTCACATTATGCTTCTAGGAGCATTTGAAATTTATTGATTGCATATGTATAATTCATCAAAGAGTACAAATTTTTGACACAAAGATCAATGGTGAATGCTTTGCAATTGGCTGTTAGTTTTCATAACACATGAGTTGTTTTTTGAAAGTAGGTTGAACATGTGTGCATCACATAATTGACATCATGTAGTCTAGCATATTGAGCAGGGTACCACACCAATTTTGACATTGTATGACCCTTAAACATTTCACCACATGCATGACATTCTTCCCAAATCAAATCAACTTTGAAGGTATGACAAAATATTTGTTTTTGGATTGCATGACAATCTTCATTAATTACACAAAGTCTTTGGGAAAGATTGATACTATGTTGATAACTTGATTTAGATGTGATAGCAATGATACCACAATTTTAAAAAGCATTCATTCCTTAACCTTGACCATTTTGAATTATTTTGACCCAATCAAAAATCTAAAGTACTAGAAAGTGTTGTGAACCTTAACCTTATGAATCATGTGAATGCTTACTACCCACTGATGGCACTATGAGTGCAATTGTAGCTTTTTTTGCATATCCAAACTTGTAGTTACAAAAAGAAAAAGAAAATCAAGGTTAGAATGTAAAACATCTAGTGACAACAACTTGAATGTCCAAATCTACTACCATCTTGCACGCACAAGTTCCTAAAATATTTTCAAATAGTATACCTTGAGCTAGGGCTTGAAGTTGAAGGGTTGATGTGCCCTTAATTCATCGATGCCCTTAATCAGAAACACTGATTTGAAAACTACACTTCACATTGAAATGTCACTTCATGATTTAAAGACACTTCAATAGATGACTACACAAGAACCAAGTAGTATGACCTTGAAAGTGCCCTTCACAATTTGCAGACTCTTTGAAGGTTGACTACACAAGAACCAAGTAGTATGACCTTGAAGTGCCCTTCACAATTTGCAGACTCTTCAAAAGTTGACTGCACAGAAGTGCTCTTCATAAGTTGAAGACTCTTCAAAAGTTGCCTGCACAACAGTGCCCTTCATAATTTGAAGACTATCCAAGAGTTGATTACTCAAGAACAAGTAGTATGACCTTGAAAGTTTCGTTCACAATTTGAAGATTCTTCAAAAAAGTTGACTGCAGTAGCAACTTTTAGGTTCCACAATAATTACGACATTATTTCTTTAAATGTTGAATCTTCTAGAAATTACCTTTCCTAAACAATACAAAAACAAAATATTATGACTTTATTATTAGTGGAGGTAGATCTGAAAGGCCAGCATGCATGCTTATTGATTAAAGCAGCATATGACATCATATAAAATTGTCAAGTGCCATGTGCATTTGTTGTTGAAACACGTTATTGGACTTTTCTTCATCTCAACCAGTGCTTCTTTTATGAAGTTTTCAATGTAGACAAAGTGGCAAGCTTACACAGGAAGATGTAGAACAAAATGTGACAGAGTAAAGAATCCGTTTGGACCTCATCATCTACTATACACTGCTGTGATGTAGTCTCAGACAGCTTGTTTGAATGCAAGTTGAAGAAGTTTGAATGCACAAAGTCAGCTGAGGGAAATCGAGTGAGTTTTGCAAGAATAAAGAGTACATGCTTCAGCATTACCTCATGTGGCAAGTCATGTTCAAAAGTTGGATAACTTGGTAGCTACAATTTGCCATGAAGGAGGAAAAGTTGTAGCTTTCTTCTTTCTGGTTGATGAATCTATTGCACTGCCAATTTCTTGTGAGAATTGCGTGTTCATCTTGAGCTACATTATATCATGGTAGGCATTTTATCCATAATGAGTACATACAAAATTGATTTTTTCCAATTTTTTATTGCTGTAATCATTTTGTGGGTTTAAGATTTCAATGTTCATACCGGAATTGCTACAGAATACAAATTCATGCCTTTTTGCATGGCAAACAGATGCATTATTACAACCTATAGTCTCTTCCAATGAGTTTTTCCACCTTACTATCTCCATGGACATGCAAATGCTTGTTCTTGCCTGAGAATAATGAGCATTCATAGATTGCATATTCCTAGAATCATTACCTGGCTTCAGAAAATGTTTTCTCATTACTAGCAATTCCATGACTACCTTTCAGATCTAAATGATTCTCAATGTTTCGAATTTGTGAAACTGGCAATGTTGGTGGACTGCTAGCAATTCCATTACTACCTTTGAGATCTAAATGATTTTCACTCTTCGGAATTTGTGAAACTGGCAATGTTGGTGGACTGCCAATACCGATTTTGTTGCTGTTGGGCTTCACCAAGTCATTATCATCACTATCTGTGGCCAGTTCAATGGTGCGCTTTGGTCCTTTGTAGTTGTAGCGAGCTGTGGTGAACCAATAGATGACACCCACAAGAATAGCGCCTGACATACTGACACTGGCATAGTTGAAGGTGCTACCTGTAACAGGGTAAACAGGAGGAATACAAAAGAGAATGGACATAACCGCACCCCAAAGAGCACCCCAGCCACCAATCCAAATACCCCACTTGCCAAGAGAGAAAGGCCCTGGCTTAAACCTGTTGTCAAAGATATGGCGGCATGCAAGTATTACAAAGTAAGGTCCATAGGCAGTAATGGTGGACATGGCAGTGATAGCAGTGAAGGCAACATTGCTGCCAAGTGATGGTAGAGTGCAGATGAAGGAGCCAATAACTGTGACGATGGTGGCATTGATGGGAATTCGATCTTTTGGAGTCAGTGTCACCAACCAATAATGACATGGCAATGCTGCATCCCTCGCCATTGCATATGCCTGCATACCCAAGACACCATTATATCCACAGAGTTGCTGTCAAGTTTTATGTAATAAGTTTTTTGAAGACAAATCTTTATTTATCTATGAAATTGCAGAGTAATCTCAAACACAGTGATTTCTCAACAAGGCAATACAATAGTAAGTGCAGTCATAACATTATGAGATTTGCTCACAGTAGAATATCATCACCTTCATCACAATTAGCAGACAAAGATGAGCTGCTACCATGACTACTGCCATTCTGTGTATGGAGGGGTTGCAAGGGGGGGCAAAGAGAGAGTAGTACCATGCGGGCTGTAAGTGTGACATTGGTGATGTTGCCAAAGAAGAGAGAAATGCAAGCAAATAAAGTGAAGGTGATTGCTCCTCCACTGCCATGACCAAACTTTGCATGAAAAGCATCATAGAATATCTGACTCCCTGCTGAAGCATCTCCACCACCTGCAATCTCCACAACCAAAATGTCTTGAGCATCATCACTTGGCTAACATATCACTGACACCAAACGTTTGTTGGTTCTGACAGATTAGGGATCACATCAAACGCATCAAGGAGGTCCTGAATGACATAAGTTCCCCAACTTCTCACAGATAGGAAAGTAAACAAGCACAAACAGCCTTTGCTTCTGCTTCTGTCTACAAAACAGACTTTTAATGGTCTAGTTATAAATTTTCCAATTTAGGGTTTCTGATTGCTCAGATATGAAATCATATGAGATTCACATACTTCAATGGAAGAAGAAAAAATCTGCAGATATGTGAGATTACTATGCATCCATATGACATTCATATGCTTCAATGGAAGAAGAAAGATCTGCATCATACCTGTCATAGTGGTGATGCCGAGCACATTGTCAGGGTTTTGAATGCAGAAAGTGAGGACCAGAAGCAGCACAAACTCGGTGCTGGCAGTGACATACACACTGCGGATCATAGCACGGGGGCCAGCCATGGCCGCAGTTTTCACCTCCTCGACCACATGGGAACCGACCTCGAAGCCTGTGAGAATGGACTGGGCATACGGGAGCCCTAAGAGCACTACAAGCAACCCGCTGCTGATCCCATTGCCCGGCGCCTTGACGAAATGCGTGAACACAAACTTGGCGCTCTGATACTTGGGACTTATGGCTAACATGGTGATGCAAATCACCACTATGGAGAGGATCTGGAACCACGCCCCGATCGTACTTAGAAGACCTAACCATCTCGTATTGACGATCGAGATGAAGAAGTGGAGAATAAAGAGCGCTGCTGTCACCCCACAAATCTGCAAAAAAGGGTACAGGACCGCAGCAATCAATACCCAAAGCTCCTGACAAAACCCACAACTCCTTCTTCAATCCTGAAACCCTACCGACTCGATGCCAACAAATGGACGCCTCTGAAAGATACAGAGTCGGGAGTACTCGGGTTACCTGTGCGGCTGTTAAGGTATAACCATTTGCTTGAGCTCCGCCTGTGCCCAACAGGATGCAAGTAGCCAGCAACTGTGCAAGCAGGTATTCGTTGAGCGCAGTCCCACAGAAAGAGCCGAAGAGGTAGACCCAGCCAACAAACCACGACAGCCACGCTTTGTGCTTCTTGGGCACCAACTGCGCTACCCAATAGTACACACTCCCCAGTGTAGGAAACGCCGAAATGATCTGCAAAAAAAATACAATCCATCGTCAAGACGTGAATCTGTGAAACAAACTTGCTCCAAATTCTCTAGCTATATTCATTGCGCTAATATGCAATCGTGATTTCCTCCACAGAAACGATGAATTTTCCAGAATGCTAGCAAAACAACAATATGAGGCAACTCATGAGATGAAGCAATCGCTGAGGTAGAAGCAGAATCCCATCCAGCTGCTGGGATTCATTCTCCGAATTTTTTTTGTTCCCAATTCAAGCAAGAAGACACAGAAAACAAAAGCAAACTGCGAACGTATCATGGACATTTGCAGATCAACAACAGATTGCACACTGGGGCAAACTTGGCATGTTTGTTGTTGGAATTCACCTCAGACATGCCGAAGGCCATACAGAGAGTGCCGAATGTTGTAGCAATGTAGCCCCAGATGATGGTAACAGGGCCACCGTAAGAGTACATGAATCCATAATACCCGGTGATGAATCCTAATGGCGCAGTGTATGAGAAAGTGTAAGCCCACTGTTGGAAGGGAGTCATCAACCGTCGGTACTCTTGCTTGTACCCCAACTCATTCAACCGCTTCTCGTCTGCATCTCGCACTGCCATGGTCGTTGACATTCCCCCATTCGTCGACGACACACCCATCTCCATATCACTTCCCACCACCGCATGAGGCAGCTGATCCTCCATTGCCCCTCAAGAAGTTCCCCTCCCCACCCACCAAAAAAATCTTCAACGTACCCACTTACTCTTCCCAAACCCGAGCGATTTCAAGCAGCAAACAAAAGCCGCAGCTGCTGCAATGCAGCTTGCTGAATTTTCTGCTTCTGCAGTGCTGCTACTGCAGCCATACAACCAAATCCTCGCTACTAAATGGAATGCAAGTCAATGCAATGCACTGCAACAGCAACAGATACTGGAGCAAACAAATTGTCTGTGCAATCCCAAAGAAGAAAGCAAAAAAATTCGAGAAAATTTTATTAAAAAAATTATGCACGGATCAAAGATCCAATCAATCCAATCGCTAATGGTGCAATTTGCGACAACAATTACAACAGCATCAAAATAAAAATAAAAATAAAATGACGAGAGAGAGAGAGAGAGAGAGAGAGACGTGTGCGTGAGTGCGTGAGAGAGAGAGAAGAGAGAAGGAGCGTGCGAGAAAGTCGCACTTTGAAGTGGACTTAAAATCGGTAGGTGTCATCCGGATCTTTATACCAGTATGATCCCCACTTAGGCAATATCAGTCAAGTTCCACAACTTGGCAAAAAGCCCACTTACGAAACCAGTCTATCCAGTTCTGGAACGCAGGATCTTTTGAACAGCTTTTGCAAATGGGTGGTCAGTTGCTGAGAATAGGAAAAGACAGTCTGATCCACACCCCCAGTAAAAGTAAAAACACGCTCCCCTCCCCCAACCCCCCCCCCACCAATATCGTTTTTTCACCGCCAGTATTCTTCCCTATTATTAATTTCAGAAAGAAATTTGTTGAACAAGTATTGGAAGCTCTACAAAAACGTTTTTCGATAAAATTACCCAAAAATAAGCTTTACTTTCATTAAATAGTGAGTTTCATTAGAACAGGTTTATGTAGGATGGGTATTTTGATGATGATTATGTAAGATAGGTATTTTGATGATCGTCATTGTGACAATTCCAGAGTCATTCCGGATTATAATTCATTATAAATCATATTATAATTCAAAATTGTTTTTTTTTAATTTTTTGGTTGTCTGTTTTGCACCTTTCAATGGTGTTGCCTAGTTGTGAATTTATCTAATGAATTGAACTTTTGTTGACATTTTGCTTATCAAATCACAAATGTAAAAAAATATTAATGAAACGAAATACATATGATACAATTTTATAAATTTTAATTTTTTGAAAAGATAATTTTAATTACTAAAAATTATATATATCCAAATTTTTTTAATAATCATCATCACTGGTGGTGCAAAGCCAGCATGAAGCCCAAATAATTAAGGAAATTTGTGTGCATTATTAGAGTAGCTATCACTAGTTGGCCTTCCATTTTCTTAATAAAAATTCCTAAATTTGTACACTTAAAAGGCACATTTCAGTGTGGGGGCAGTTCTTTTACTTTTGTGAAGAACCACCACCTCCAGTTCGTGTTCTAAAAAATAAAACTAGAATTATCTCGGTTTTGGTTCCAATTCCTTACATTGATGAATCTATAATTCTTGGGGGGTTCTTGGTTCGGTTTCTTACTAACTTTGAAAAAAATAAAAAACATCATTTATTTAATTATTTCCGGACTGGTTAAGGTACTATGGTACATATATTTGTACCTTTTTCATCTACCTTTTGTGGATGGTATTCTCATTTGTAACTCTCTATTGGTTTGTTGAAAGTTTATCATGGGGCCTCTCTCATTGTGCTTTTGGTATTTTGTCGGAAAGCCCTGAAAAAGGTGATGGGCACCGTTGTTACTTCACAATTTTCAAACCAATGGAGCAAAAATTTATTTATTTTCTTAATTTAAAAATTTAATTAAAAATTTAATTTTAATTTTTGCAACCAATCAATTCCTTTGTATCATAATTGCCTCTTCAATTTGCCCTTTTCACATCTCAAATGTTAACACTTGGGACCAATGAAACTATTCACACTTGGTCAATAAAAGCACCCTGTTTACACTTGAGCTTCACATTTTGACCAATAAAATATGACGCCTTTCAATCAATCAAAAATCAATGCTTTTTCGTCATGTTGATTTTTCAATTTGCTCTTTCATGTCACATGAGAAAATGCATGACGAATTTTCCATTAATTAATTAATTAATTAATCAATCCTTTCACACAAAATTACCAAAATATTTTTTTCACAATTGAGTTTTTTAATAAATGAAAATAATGTCTCCTAGAGAATGAAAGAAATTTTAAATAATAATAATTGAAATCCCTTTTGAAAATCAAATACCTTGAAGTTGATCACACTTGGGCCAACAGCACAAAGGCCCCCCACCAATACTTTTAAATGAAGGAAGGTCACCTGCGCTCTGGGGGGTGTCTTCTTTAGGCCTTGTAATTAGTTAATTAATAATTAATATTTGGAAATCAATTTTTTTGATATGACCTTCGGCACGTTACTCCTGAGAACCACCCCCCTAGGGTTTCTTTTAACCATGGTACCAGAGTACTGGTCCACCTGACAGGGCTAAAATGGAGAGGCAACACGCCAATGGGAAGGCTGAAGAAGGGATTTTCTGGGTCAGGCGTGTGTTCAGCCTGTGGCTAGCAGGGGAGTCTGTGTGGTCAGCGGACGAGGGCGTGAGGAACCGGTGCCATTTGCACGCTCTCCTGTGCGTTCCCCATGTGCTTACTTTTTTCTTTTTGTTTGTTGTTGAAAAGAAGATACCTAAGGCCTAATCCCTTTCTTAACTTGTGCTACCCCTTCAATTATTTACTTTTGTTTGAGAAAAAAACAAAAAACAGAGGTACCAATGGCGACCCCTAATTGGCCAACACTCCCCCCACCCCCACCTTTCTTTCATTGATAGAATTTCAGAAAAACAAAAAACTTTAGTTTTGTTTGCTTGCACTACTGTTTTGTTTGCCAAACTTTCAAAGGTTTTCAACCCATGTGCAAATGTTGAAAAAAAAAACACCCAAGATAAAAATTCAAGAAAATTATAAAAATTAATTAGTCTGAAGAACGTGTTGAAAATATTTGGAAATTTTCAAATATAGCTAAGATAGAATATTCAGTGTGAATTTTTTTTAAATAAAAATGGCACAAAAGTGGCGGATCCCAAAAACTACACCCAACCTCCAAGGTGCAAAGCAAAAAGCAAAAACCTTGATATTCCTAGGGTTCCAAGTTCAAACAAACTAAATCTAGCATCTCGGACAATGATAAGGGAGCTAAATCGCATTTGGAGAAAAGGAGTCTAGTTCAAGGATGGAGAGATCCCCTTGTATAATAAGGTCACCGATATGGGATGAGGTTGAGATATAATAATGGGCCGCATGTAAAATGAAGAAGAAAGGGGGCAAAGTTTGCCAACTATTATTGAATTTAAGGATGATAGAATACCTCTTTGGCCTCCGTTCATAGGTTCAACACATCATAACTCTAATTATGGGAGCTATGTGGGGCCTGCTCATT
>Ga0116230_10003077_pt1 | contig 16180 bp, 10 predicted proteins | sample S1TSphfallax_3_FD_88678 | JGI IMG/M metagenome (GOLD analysis project Ga0116230, IMG submission 88678) | Host-associated microbial communities from peat moss isolated from Minnesota, USA - S1T2_Fd - Sphagnum fallax MG | ecosystem: Host-associated > Plants > Peat moss > Unclassified | place... | reverse complement strand
TAATGGAATTGTGCCCATGTCGGAACTGTTTGAATCTGATGATCCAACTTGTACACCAAGTCAACATGATATGTAGTATTATGAAAATTGCAAAACTTTTCTGGTATTGTCCAGCAGAGTTTTTCTTGTGAATTTTATGATGTAGCCACGGTGGCAATCATCCAAAAGAGGAAAATTTAGCCACAGTTTGGAGTAGAAAAAAATAAGAATCTTGCTATATTTTGGCAACCTGCTGGAACCTGTTGCCTACATATGGTGATTTCAGAAAAAAAATTCCTCAAAATCTGGTGACTTTGGTACTTTTTTTTTCACAAAAATCCTTTGTATTAGTGGCACCGGATCCTTTTTATCTTCAAGTAGTGAAAATTCACAAAAGAAAGAACGATGCTGCCCAGGTGTCTCAAGACTTGTGATATATATATCTTTCTAACTTTAAAATTCCAATTTCCAGTGTGATGTGTGTGCAAGTCAGACATATTGTTGTCCCTTACTTGTAATGGAAGCCATGAAAGAAAATGGTCATCAAGCTGGAAATTGCATTTCTACACAAAGACAAGTTAGAGTAAAACTTTTGCTGTTATAAAAAATAAGAGAAAAGGTTCAGAATTCATGGGTGGGACCATGATTTCAAAAACCTGCAGAATAATCACATTGAGTTTTGACAAGTCAGAGAGTCAGCAGAAGAAGATCAGGGCACAGTTTTAAGAGCTGTATTTACAGAGGGTCTCCTTGGGAGGTTCTAGTAAGAGTTGATGCTCATAATCTCCTTACCATATCTTCATGACTTCAGCTTATGACTTCAGCTCCATGCAGGCCTTATATAAGTAGGTGAACATTGTCATTCACAGCTACACAAACAGAAGAGACTGGTCACACCCAGACAATTTCTTTTTAGGAAATTGTGAAGTTGTTTCAGGGGAGAAAACCCATTGTTCAAGAAGTGCACCATTTGTTCATTCCAGAGTCCACATAAGTACACTGTATATTACATAAGTGCAATACATTTATCTCAGGGCATCAACATACATGTTTCCTCGGGCCTTTTTTACTTCATGTTGCAATTCTTTTGCTAACCCATAACAAAAGTTATTCTAGGGCTATACTTGCTTGCCTTCTTCCAAACAGCAGATGAACAAAAATCACAAAGACGGGTACTTATAAATATTTGCTTGCCATTCTGAGGTTTAACCTGGCTTAAAATTTGATTGGGTCTGATTTTTCTGATTTTTGAGGTTGCAAGAAATTGGTGATAAATTGGTTTAGGGTTTCTTACCTCTAATTGTCTAGATTTGTAGGGGCACTCAGTAAAAGATAATTCACCTCTATTGCTGCATAGTTAGAAAAGGATTAAATAGACTGGAACTCTGAAGGAATACAGCTAACTCAACCCTCCTCTTGAAACAGAAAAAAGAAACCAGAGAAAAGCACAACAATATGAGAAACCCGCTATGAGAAACCTTTTTATTTCTCTCTCTGTCTAAGTTGTGCAAATTCCCAATTGGGACCAAAGTGTTGCAAAGTGCTCAATAGCACTGCAAAAAGATGAACTTAGGTTTTGACTGATCCGTGCAACATTTTGTCTTGTAGTGACAAACAGATCTTTAACAAGAGGCCCCATTGCTATTGCTCAGAGCTATGGAGCCTCGGCTGATATGTACATACAAAACACACTTAAATGAAATTCCTCCATGAGAGAGAGAGAGATCACTTTCTTTTTAATTCGGTGTGGAAGAAGATTTGAGACATGATTTTCATGATCTGAATAAAGGCACCATGCAGTTTGTGTAAAGTGGGCATGTGATTTTGCTCAGTTCAGCAAAACTGATAATATCTGCAGGCAGCAAAAATCATGGAGACAGCTAGTAGCAGAAGCAGCAATAGCAGCAGCAGCCACCAGCAGCAGCCCCCAGTGCAATGCAACAAGTACAGTTTATTATTATTCAAAACTGATGGGGTGCAAGCTCTATACCTATGATGAGGAAACAGGGAGCTTGACAAAAGGGTCTGCAGATTTCTAAAGCTAACTCTTGGACATCTGAATGAATGAATGGGTATAGTTAATATTCAGATCTCTGACTCTCTGTAGGTTCTATCAGGTTTCAACTCATAGAGAGACCATCTTCATTTACAACAAGGGCTAATAACACCTACTACTTCCAGCAAATTTTGTCTGTCTGCTGGTACCTCAACATCTAGCCTTAGGCCTAGGGTTTCATGCTGGCAAATTTAGGTTTAGGGTTTCATGTTGGCATATTTGTGTGGATTATTAGCTTGAAGGATATTAATTTAACCACTTTGTGAAAGTTTATCTCTAGACCTAATACTTGTATATTATAGATTTCTGTATATGTACCTAGCTACTACTTAGTAGTACTGCCTGTGTCTCTCTCTGCTGCCAGGGATATATACCCAAAGACAATGATGCTGTATGACAAGTTGTTAATTAGTGTAACTCCTACTGCTTCAATTCAACAGCTGTTTATGTGCTGACCTGCAATAACCTTTGACTGGACCTTCTTCATACCCGCGGTCCACCCCCTCTGGTACCAGAAGACAATCATGTTGTTTGGCCCATCCCAGGTACCAATAACTCACCAGAGCTCAATTGCTTCCTTCGAGGGAGAGCGGCTAATATATACACATAATCTCACAATAACTCACCAAGTTGGTCAGTCTGGTATGTGCTTTTGGTACCTTGTGTAGAGTCCAGTCGTGTCAGGGGGGTGTTCGACATCGATACCTCACCAAGTTGTTCTGGTATGTGCTTTTGGTGCCTTGTGTAGTAGAGTCCTGTGCTGTCCAGGGACCAGAGTGTCCATTACTCACTTGTGGCTTTGGTATTTACTCTTGGTAACTTGTATGAAGCCCACTCTTGTCAGGGTTCTATGATCTCTGATAACTCACTAAGGGTCTCTTTTCATTAGGTTGCTCTGACTTGCACACAGTATGCTGTGGTGTGATGTGATCACAGCACCCTATTAAAAGAGAAATCTATTGAAATAGAGCCTTGTTTCTTGCTGCTTGATGAGCCAGTCTCCCTTGGAAAGTTGCAACTAGGTTGAAAATAGTGTCTCTGGTATGTAATGTTAGGAAACTCTACAAACAGTACATATGTAAGGAACTTTCTAGAGAACTTAAAGTGTACCAAACATGTTCTCATTTTCAAAGTGATAGATGTCACTTTCCATTGATTCCAAGTTTGACATGCACAGCTCTGCATTTGGTAAATGCTTGACCAGCTGAGCTGTGAGGTGATTGTGAGCACATGGAACACAGTAGAATGAAAAGCTGCTATTGAGACAAAACAAATGAGCTAATGAAAAGTGGCCCTAAGTCAATCTAATAGGTATGTGCTATTGGGTTCACTCTTGTGAAAGGGCAGTAACCACAACAATGGGAGGAGGCTATTACTTACTATTGTTCCAATTCTTTTCCCTTTTTACATATGATGTGATTAGGGTTTAGTTTTGGGTGGAGAGGAAAAGTAGTATGGATTGGTCAAGCTCCTACCCATTCAGGTGAGCTAGGCGATGCACCCAACATAATGGGCAAGCACAAGACCATTCCATGACATTAAGGTCTGGGTGGGACTTTGACAAAAAATTTAAAAATATTCTTGTACAAATTCTGTCACTGTTACAAGTGTATAATCATCACCAAAAGATTATGTCATATAATGTGATCAAGAAAATGACATAATCTTTCACCCCAGACCTCAATGTACAGAGGGAGAAGACATGGGGCACATTGATGATGCAAGGGAGGAAGAGGAGGACAAGTTCTGGGAATGAGACTCGACTAGAGCCCCCACCTAGCATGAACTTTTCTGCCATCAAACCTCACTCCAGGAGTAGTAGTTTGTCTCTCTGCCCCTTCCCCCCCCCCACCCAAAACTTGGCTTCAACTAGGGTCTCATTATCTCCAGGACTTTGTGGGGTGATGCCATTTTGCCTTTAACAACAAGAGGTGGAAAATTGTCTTTTCATGATTCTTAGATTTTATTTGTGGCTTGTTTTAGTTACACTATGTGAAAAAAAACAAAAGAAAACTTGGACAACAAGAAGTTGTTGGTGTTTCATGTTAGTGATATTTTGTATGACAATTTGATCTTCTTCCGCAGCCAACCAAATCCAAAAAGATAAGTAAACATATTATGGGGGAAACACGCAACTGACTTGATCCAGACACCTCTGGTGGTGCTTTCCAACGTGAACTCTATTGTGAAGCAAAATGAGAGAAACAATGGGCCCCAGGTGAAATTTGCATGGATGTTGCAAAATTTCTGCATATCTAGGATTGAAGAGCACCACAAAAAAAAGAAAATTATTGAAGCCAAAGCTGGCTGATCATGATCATGATCATCCCCAGAGATTCTCATTGCTTCTTCTTTGCCAGCTGCTTCTGGGGGCCACAATTTCGTTTAATATCATAAGCAGATGTCCCCAAGGGTTAATCCAGGCTTTGTTGTGGTATAATTGTCTGTGTTGATAGGACACGCGTGTGTAACGTGTGTGTGTTTTGAGTTTATTTTTAACCCTGAAAATTGGGGTGATCCTGGGTCCACAATTGTACATGCCCCATGGATTATTGAGACTTTATTTTTACGGGTTTGTGTGTGTGGGGGTATCTGTATGTGTGTGTTCTGTGTGCCTTTTTTTTTACCTGCAAAAACTCTCCATGTGAACCCAGGGTCATGTACTTGTTCACAGTTGTTTGTTCTATAGGTCCATGTCCATAAGGACCTTTATTGAAGGCTTGTGTGTGAAGGGTGTGCATGTAAATTCATGTGTATTTTGTGTGTATATTTGACCCCGTAAATTTGGGTGATCCAGGTGTGGAGGGGTATGCCATTCATTTTTTAATTCTCTACGTACATGTCTTTAAGGTTATTTGGGGGCTTCTTTATGGAATTGTGTATGTCAGGTGAGCATGTGTATGTGTGTTTCTTTAGACTTTGTGCATTTTTTACCCCAGAAACTTTTGTCATCCTGGGGCCACAATTGTTTGCTCTTATAGTCACATGCCCCTAGGGCTAGGTATGAGAGCTTTCTTGGGGCTTTGTGTGTTTGTGTGTGTGTTTGGTGTGTATTTTTTACCCCAATTCAAACTTGGGTGCTAATGGGGCTATGATTCTTTCTTTGATAGCTACATGACACTAGGGCTACCGGGACTTTCCTTGGGGATTGTATGCATGTACATGTGTTACTTTTACCAGAAAACTTGGGGGATTCTGGGTCCACAATTGTTTGTTGGCCCTCCCTTACAAGGAAGGGATATTGTGTCAAGAGTCATTATGGAGTATACCTAGTGGTTTCAAGTGATTTTTACCCTTAGAAACTAGTGAGATGATTCATCTAAATTTTGTTGTAAAAGAGTTCACATTCATCTTTTGATGTTTTGTTTTCTCAGCCACCCATACCTTCTAACCCGTACACCCAGCTCCAACTGACTTTGTCACCAATCCATAACTTACAAAACTGAATAGGTAATTGCCTTTCCACATAATGGGTAAAACACCCAATGTCATACACAAAACATTTTGGAGTTTTTTCAAAATGTGACAATGTGATTGAAAACATTCAAAAACACTTGTCATGATGAGTGCTTTTTTTTTGGTGCAAAATTTTGCACAAGTATGTAAATAGAAATATGAAAAGGGAATATTTGACTGCCTACTCCATGGTTTTCTTTTAAGAAAAGAGTCACCACATTTTTGAAATTTTTGAAAATCTTATTCCAACATTTCCCTATTGTTTTGGTTTGGTGGCATTTAAAAAAATGTTGAGATAAGTTCCTGCAACTTGTGACCATTTACTGTGAGATGCCTCTTGAGTTGCAAGATGAAATAACAATGAAGAAAAAACAATGATCATGACAATTTTTTCAACAACATAATGATATACCCTATAATATTATTTTTTAAAAACATTTTTCTTTAGCTATGACCAATTTACTACGCAATATTCATTATCAATATTACATGAATGGTAGGGTCATTGAGTATAACATGCCTTGTTTTATTAGTCACATGACTTTGGGGTTATTAGTGCTTTTTCAAGGGATAGTACTCATGTGTGCATCTTTTACCCAAAAACTTAGGTGACTAGAAGGCCACAATCAAATTTGTTTTACTTAACCCTAGGGTTATTTGGGCTCTTGTTTGTTTGCATTTTAAACTTGTTAGCTCAACAATAATGGGGTCACAATAGTTACTTACACAACTACATGATGACCCTAGGGTTATGGGGGCTTTCTTAAGGGATTGTGTGTGTGTGTGTGTGCATTTTCACCCCAAAAACTAAGAGGTTACAATTGTTTGTCATATAGCTACATGACCCTAGGGTTATTGTGGCTTTCTTAGTGGATTGTATGTAAGTGTAATTTTTACTTCAACAACTTGAGTGCTCTTAAGGCCACAAGTTCGTAACGCTCATTATCATTTCTTTCTAATGAATTTTGTAATTTAGCCAAAGCTACTGCGATCCATAGGATGACTCAATCAAATCTAGCTTTAAAGTAGATATATGAAAGTGTAAATTTTCCATCATCATCCTCCTATATTTAATTGACTATTTGGCTAAACCAATATAGTAATATGATGACTTTTTTTTTTTTTTGCCCCATTGAGTTTTGAAGAGGATTGAAACGCCTCCAAAATCGAAATAAATCCAATTTTCCTTTTTTTAATTTCGCTTTTTGGCGAAACATGAATAGTAATGGAAAAGGCCATTGACGCTAGGATGTGATCGTGGGTGTACCTATTTCTCTTTTTAACCCGAGGAGTGGGGTATAAATAGGTCAGCAGTTTGGAATAAAAGAAAGGGAGTAAATTTTTTAATAGCATCTTTTGCATCACCTGCTACATCAGGATGCCCCTAATTTCCTTGCACCTATGTAGTAACTTTACTAGCCTTTTCCTGAAGTTCTTTGCTAAGATATCTTTCTTTTGCCTAGTGTTTCCTTTTTAATGAATTTTGTGATGCAGCCAAAGTGACCATCACCCAATGCCTTGTTTTTAGTGGTGAATTTCCGCCAAAAAAGTGTGTAATAAATAATATAAAATTCAAAATTAAAAGTGATTTTTTGAACCGTTTTTTATACCCAAAAGTGAGAGAAACAAACAACTAAAAATTGGCAGATTCCTTTCGTTGGTTTGCAAGCATAAAATTTCTACAAAGTTTGATTTTAGAAATTGTGCTTCATGATGTGGTTTATAGCCAAATTTGACTGAATCTTCCTAAAGACAGTTGCCACTTTTTAACATCTTCGTATGCATGGTGATATCCATGATCCGCCACTTACAATACATTAAAAAAATTCCTGAGAAAACACTAGATTCACCCATAGGACAATTGTAACCAAAGTGGCCATTGTCCATAGAAGGATTTAGCCAAATAGGGCTATAAAATCAATATGAAATACACAGAAAAAATTGTTACTTGTAGAATATTTTTGACTACTGAACTGAAAGTTCTAAACATAGAGAATTTATCTAGCGATGTTTAGTTTTAGTTACTTTTGGCGATTGAATTTTTTTGATATTTTTTTGGAGTTTCGCCAGTGTCTCTCCTCCAGGGGCAAGTTTGCTCAACAAACTTCCCACTTTCAAACAAAGATGGCGTAGAATCTTTCTTGTCTGTGCCGCCAGACCCGGATTGAGCGAGCATTCCTAAGCTCTGATCCTTTTTCCCCCATCGCCCACCCACCCAACAGCAGCAGGAGCAGCAGCAGCAGCAGCAGAAGCTCCCCTCCTGTCCTGACACAGCTGCATTCTTTTTCCCGGTTTGTAAAATTTTCTTTGCAACTTCTGGGGATCCGTGTCACGATTTTTATTATTTTATTTTCTCTAGACTTATGCATTGCCGATTCGGTGTACCAAGGTTCATATTTAGATAGGTAGATATTTAGGTCGTTGACGCAGATTTGTGCAAACTGGACTCCTTGATAAATAGATCAGTACTTACGTCGTTGACGCAGATTTTTGCAAAATGGACTGCTTGGTAAATAGATCGATACTTAAGTCGCCGACGCAGGTTTTTGCAAAATGGACTGTTTGATAAATAGATATATATCCAGGTCGTTGACGCAGATTTTTGCACAACGGACTGTTTGAAAAATAGATACATGGGTTTGGTGATCAACACGGCCATTTGCAAAATCCACTCGTTGATAGATAGACAGATACTTCGCTCTGCTGATCAACGCATGAGGTTTTTCCAGAATCCACTGGTTGATAGATAGATAGATAAATAGATAGATAGTGTGGTCGTAGACTTCTAGGTTTTCGCAAGATACCCTAGCATCACGGGGCTGCAGCAGCTTTGTTACACAGCTCATAATTTTGTAGCCTTGGATGGATTCAATGAGTTTATTTTACTTTTTTCCGTTGTTGTGGGTGTATGGTGTTCTTTTGTCAGAGTCTATAAATTGCACGCTGCTGCTTCCGAAAGTTTATATACGAATTGATATTCTCCAAAGTCCAGTAGTAAGTAAGTCGCTGATCTTGAAGTTCGTTTTGTTGTCTTTGATCTTCTTCAGCTGAGTCCAAAATCACAAATGAGTGTAAGAAGTCGCCGCAGTACTCATTCATGAACTTACGCCCGGATAATTAATCCTGCAAGTGATTAATTGCTTGCTCAGAATCTGATTAAGAGACTTCCGCCTACAAGTACTCATATGATTTCAGGATACTTCTGAAACAACGGAATATGGAATGAAGAAGACAGACCCTGCAGAAGGAGAGGTGGTGTAATTAGGGTTTGAGATTGGAGTCGACAAGCTGCTGATCATTGGTGATAATAGCATAGGAGATTAAGGTAACCCATACATGTGTCAGGTTATAGCTGACAGATGGGAGGACCAGGATCATGTCTGATGACGAAGTGTCAAATTTCTTTCACCAGCTAGCTACTTGACATGGAGCAGCTGGTCACGAGTCCTTTGACTACAACTGCAAGCAGATCATGATGCAACTAGTTACTGACGGATCACGACAATATTTTGTATGGCAAACTACATAGCAGCTAGCTAGCTAGCTGGATAATAATAAATCAAGCTCCCACCCGCATGTATGTATATCTTTAGCAAATTATCGCATGTATTTCGAGTTTATATAATATACATATAGCTTGTGCAAGTCCTGCACCTGCAATTCATAAGCTGGTCCTCATGATCAATTTTTAATCTTATTTATAACTTTCCCTGATGACTACATGAAGTTGTAGAAATAAAACCAGCAAGCAGCTGGAGGAAATCCGCGGAACGTCGACCCAGCAGAAACCAACTGGAGATAAGTTGCAGCTGGGTTGGCACATGCAGTAGTCAGCTTGATTTAGGCTCTGCAGCCGGGGCCTGCCTTGCTTGGTGCCATCATCAAGTCTGATCTGCAGCGGAGAAGTAGTAATACAGCCAGTATATATGTTTCTCAGTTTGACTTCTAGCTGTTGGCTTCCTATGTGAGCTCCAGATTTGCATTTCAGTTTTGCTGCAAGACCGGCGGCAAGCTGCTGCACCCCTAGCTAGCTAGCTAGCTGCACCAGCTTCAGCTTGGGAATTCCATGCCCATGAAAACTAGCAACCGGACCGGCTTCCAAAGTTGCAGGTGCAGCTACTCAATGGAAAAGATCTTTTCCATTGAGTAGCTGCACCTGCAACTTTGGAAGCTGGAGACAAGAAGTTGTCTCTCCTGCAGATGCGCGAGAGAACTTTGTTATGACTGAATTCTCATTTTGAGGTTGTATAGTCTACTAATCTTGATATGTTTCTAGCTGATCAGTTTTTTTGCAGAAACTAACCACCTCGATCCGAACTGATCCATGTGTACACTAGAGTGTTCGTTGGACGATCGACTGTTTTTAGAATTGTATTCCGAATCCATTACAAGTAATTAGTACCTTCGAAGTTGGATCATGTGCAGGATGTGATACTAGCTACGCTAAACAATGAGCCGCAGAATCGTAACACTACTGCATCCGATCAAACTTTCTGAATCCCCCATGATCCTTGTCTGCACGGGCAGGCAGTGGTGGCATGTTTTTTGCAGTGTGTCAGAGTCGTGACATCAGCAGCAGTGAGCGAGCTGATCATGAGCTTGTGTGCACAATCCCTGGATCATCACATTGTATTCTTCCAAAAGTCCAGCTAAATTTGTTCAGGACGTTTCCAAACCTTTCCAAGCTCTGTGACTCATTCGCGCGGCCTGCAGAAACCATGGCCCGCCAGGGAATGCACTGGATAGATATACTAAGCGCATGCTGCTCTGCTTCTACGTGCAGCAGATCATGTGTGCAGTGCAATACATGAAAATTTAGCCGTTGAACTGCACTTGTTCAGATTCTTCTCCGTAACTTTTTCTTCCTCCCTCTTCTTCTAGATTCTTCTCGACAACAACTTTGACTTTCTCTTGTTATAGACTCTTGTCCGCAACTTCTTCTTCTAGATTCTTGTCCACAACTTCTTCTTCTTCTTCAAGATTCTTTTCCACAACTTCTTCGTCTTCTTGCTGCTTAAAATGAGGAATCTCTTACACTGTATTACTTAGATTTTAAAAAAGTCTTAGTCACGTACTGAAGTTCATCTGCAACTGCAAAATAAAATAAAATCTCAAAACAATAATGTTCCCAAAACCCAATAATATTAACGAGTTTCTCCCGCACAACTGGAGACTTCTAGCTAGGTTGCAGAAACCCCATGATCTGCAAGACTGTACCACTACGGCTTCTGCTGCTTCTGAGCTGCATGCAAATTTTGACATGATGATCTAGATGCTACTGCAGCATATATAATATAGTCAACCCAAGAACTCTAATAACTGGTTCAAAAACACCGAGTGATCAAATAGTTCTTGCAGAGCTGTTGAGAGAAAATACAGAAAAACACTCTTGGGTTTGGATAAAAGCAAAAAAAAAAAAGGATTCCGTGAGTTTAGCAATTTATTTAGTAAATAAACAACGGAGCAAATTCTCTTTCCTCACAAGTAAGTAAGAAGAATTATAAGAATTTTGCTATCAAAAAGAGAAAACAAACAACGACTACTAACTGCATAGTTTTGGTACAAGTTCTGTTCCAGAAGTTGGGAGCTTGGAATGTGTGTGTGTGTGTGTGTTGTTTTTTATTATTATAATCTCTTTTGGTACGGGGAACGTCAGGACTCATTTCCCTCGAGGTTGCCTGCAGCGCAGCAACAACAACAACAGAGTACTTTAAAACCTGACCTTGATTTCCGCCTCCCATCTTCCCCCCCCCCCCTCCTAACACCTCAACCCCCCCGCCACCCAACAACTGTACCAGTACTTTATTACCCTCTTTATTACCCACCAAGCAAAGGTACTATAATCACGAGAACTGACACACCACAGTCCCGCCCCCGCCCTCAGTCTCTATGGGTTCAACGTCAGAAGACCAGCAGAGAAGAGAAGGACGGATTCAAGATGGAGGGGGGGGGGGGAGGAGGAAGGAAAGAGGTGCAATCTTTCCACAAGCACCCAAAAAACCAAGAGTTCCTAGTATACATACATTTATTTGTACATATTTATGTACATACAGATAGATGTAGAGAGAGAGTGATAGACAAGAACAACATCTTCATATTTCCATTCACCAGAAAAAAACAAGTAGGTGTGTCACACTGTGGCCTTGCCATTTACATTAAAGTATATCTTAAGGCACAAGAAGAATTATGGAAACTCAAATATTTTTCATCATGTGAAAATATAATCTTCGAAAATCCCTCTAAAAGAAACCAAAGATATCCTTCAAGATATTATAACTCTATAACTAATCTCAAGTTTCAACAAAAGCCAAAAGATTATCTTTCAAAAATTCTCATATAAAAATAGACCTTTCTACCTAGGGGCCAAAATTCCTTCAGCAACTATACTCTACAATGAATCTAAACACAATCTCCTTGCCTTTTGGTAGGCGAGGCGAAACGCACATTTTCTTCACATCTAAATTCGATGGTTTCTTGTTCTTGAGACACTGAGACATTCATTGATCAGAATTTTGCAAAACAACATAAAATACAGAAATCCTTTTTTTTATCAATGTCTGTTTCAAACTGATCATTTCTTCAATTTTTACACATAAATTTTATTATTGGGCTCTGCTCGACAAAAGGGAAAGAGTTCACATAAGTTTTAAGTTTTGGCTAACAATTTTTGCCCAAGTGAATTTTTTGGCTTGAACTTGGAAGCAATATTCTGTGGAGGAAGGGCAGGGGGAGGAGGGGGGATGTGGAGGCGGGGGTTTGTTGATAACTAGAGACTCAAAGCTTGTACTCTTGTGTTTGAATAAAATATCATTTTGTGCAGAAATATATATCCATGTTACACGATTCCATCATTTCTCATTATTTTGTTTCAACTTGCCATAAACAGTAGAGCCATTACTGGATGAGCTGCTTGCTTGTGGTACGTTGCACACCTGATTTTGTTTTTGGCTACAGTACAGTTAGCCATTTGTTTTGGGCTTTCTGGATTCCCTGCGGCTTTTTGTTTTTTTTTTGTTTTTCACACCATATTCAAGCAACTATCTAGGTCTTAAATCCAGGTTGAGAATATCTGGAATATATAAAGGAAAAATTGACAAGATTTATTTATTCCTTGTCATATATTTATTGGACAAAAGTATAAATAATAAAAATATTACACCAACAAACAAGGAAAACTTTCTGAAAAATCAGGTAGATGAACAAAAAAAACCTCTACATGGGACTGGGGAGATATGATATGGTTTGATACTAGAATTCATTATATTTTAAAGGGGAAATTTTCAGATTAACAAAAGGACCATATAGGTAGGCTGAGTGCAAGGAAAGCCCATATTATTTAATCTCATGCAAGACACATCTATAGTACCTCCCCACTCCGCCCTTTTCCCTCCCCACTTTATTCCAAAGTGTCTAGAATATTATAACCAACTCCCATGGGGCATCGGATGGATTTGGTGCTCTCTTTTTCTCTCTGACTTAGTTGTGGGACAAAGCACAAATAGGAAGAGGGATATCTGGCACCGCAACAACCTCATCAGCCTACTACACACAGTCGCCTGAATACATATGGTATATGCATTCCTTCCCAAGTCTAGCATGGTGTGTAGTGCAATAACAAGATGGAGATACTCGGATGATCATCGTTTTGCAATTGCTACAATGAAAGAGAAAGTATTGATAGTTGATATGTACGGCATGGCGATTGGAAATGGACAACCGACCTAAACATGTAGCCACTCTTTATTTGTGAGTGGTGGTTTGGCAATTGACATTGGCCACTCTGGTCCCATTAAGGTATCATCTATCCATTCTCTTTAAATGGGTTTCTTGAGATTTTAGGGTTTAGGGTGTTGCAAGCATTACTCTTTTGTTTTTGCTCTTTGTATCTTGTCTAGGGTAAAGCACACTTGATTATGATCTGTTTCAGTTACAGTCATTAACCATGCAATTGGTGTTGGTGAAATTCAAAACACATTTCATATAAGTACTGGCTTCAATACAACCCTCCATCACACACCTTGTACCCAATCCACCGTTGTCATTTATACACAATTAGGGATGTGTCACACTGTGCCCTTGCCATTTACATTAAAAAGTATCTTAAGGCAAAAAGAAGAAGAATTATGAAAACTCAAATATTTCACCATGCAAAAAATATACCTAATCTTCAAAAACTCCTCTAAAAGAAACCAAAGATATCCTTCAAGATATTAGAACTCTATAACTAATCTCAAGGTTCAACACAAGCCAAAATATCATCTTTCAAAAATCCTCATATAAAAACAGGCCTATTACTTAGGGGGCCAAAATCCCTTCAGCTACAATCCTCTACAATGAATCTAAACACAATATCCTTGCCTTGGTGGGCAAGGCCAACAAAGTGTAAACTAAAATAAAATGCATAAGTTTTGATGAGAGGGGGGCAGTTCTTGACTTTTATTGAGAACCTCGGGTTTTGGTTTTAAAAAATTTCTGGGTTGGGTTGTTCAAAACATCAAAATCCCGGTTTCAGTTTTAAAAGTCAGACCCAGTTCTGCGAAACCTGGACCAAAATTGGCAGTTAACTCTCAGTTAATCTCCTGTTAACCCCTGGTTCTAGTCCCTTCTTTCCAAAATCCCAGTTCAGGTTCCAAAACCAAATTTGCTCTTATGTGCCTAGATTGAACATCGATCCCTTCATTTCCAAAGGGCATATTTTGCTCATTCCTTAATTGATTTAAACAATTTTTACAACTTTGGAGTGATAAGCATGGGTAATAAAACTGTGGCATATTGATTGGTAATAATCCATGGGTAATATTTTCTATATCAGATATTCAATTATATTTAAATCTTAAGATTAGTAACAATTGATAAATTTTTTTTAAAAAAAACTAGATATCCTTAAGATGACTAATTTTGTGTTATTCTTTATTTTTCTTCTACAGAATTTATGTTTTGTGTACATATATGCATGTGATTGCCCAATTTATTGGTATCTATATGGTTGTAACTTGTGGCTATAACATGATAATTACACAAAGGATGAAAAAAATTGCAAAAAGAGTAAGAGGAAAAATGGGACTTCATCTTACAATCAAAACTAACTAATCTAAATTTAATAGTCATTAGATTAATATCTAGATTCACCCGATAAAATTGACATAGTTTTTTTTTTGTGGAATTTAATTTTTAAAAAAATTGATATCATGGCATTATTTTCTGAAAAACACCTCAAGTAATAATGAACACAAATTTACAACTTTCTATCAAGTTTTTTGGTTAATATTATTGATGATCTACCACCCGATATTGCTTACACCAATGTTGGGATTTTATTCTCTTTTAGTAGCCAATTTGACCAATAATTATTTTGCCCAATGAATGAAAATTTGGAAGAAGGAAACAATCGTATACTTGACAACATTAAATGAACAAGGTATTATCAAAGAAAAACATCATAGTTACATTTAAATGCATATGGACGTTCAATACACAACATGACAATTAAATGGAATGTCATAAACCCTAGGATCAAATAACAAATAATAATAATGATAATAATAGGAATAATAATTGAACCCCAAAAAAACTAACCCTAGAATGGGTCAAGAAAACCTCAGTACGTGGCATCACACAGATCGTTGGATCACCATGTTATTGGCGTTCCCTATAAATGGTGGATTAATTGACTAGTTTGTTGCTAGTTGTCTAGCACTTTAACTTTTACCCATTTAACCCTGCAATGTCTTTTTCCTGTTAAAAGGTAAATTTTTTTGTTGGGATGACTTGAATGAAGATTTAATAATTTCCTGTCTTTTGCTTTTCTTCTCTCATCCATGAGGCTTGCCATATTTATTATTATTTAAATATTATGGATCAAGTGCCAATTTATCAAAGGACTTTTGGTGTAGGATTAATAATTTTATAAAAATATCCCAAAAATAAATAAATAAATACATTATTTGGGTTATGGATTTTTGGATTTGTGGAATATTAATATGATGGTTTGAAAATTCCATACACAAGAACACAATTTGTTTGTAACCCCAAAACCCCTTGTGAAAAATGATGTCATAAAAAATTCAGGAAACAAAAATCTTTCGAAATATATTTTAAAGATTTATCTTTTCAGGTTTCTTGATAAATGAAAATAATAATTTTGAAAAATATCGAAGTTTCTATTTGCCAAAAAAACAAAAATAGCTTAATTTACAAAAGATAAGCTCCCAAGAAATAAATTTAGCCACCAAAAGAGACACACAATAATGTACACCCTAATTTCTTCCAAATTTTTTTTTGAAGGAAAAACATATAGGTAGTTGAAATTTTGAATCATTTAAAAGGTAATTTTTGGATCCAAATTATTTAATGAAAAAAAAATTAAATTAAAAAATATTATATATATTTTTATTATTTTATTATTTTAATTTTTCGGGCCTCGCTTAGTAAATACTAACTAACTCCCGTTCATTATTATATTCCACAAGTTACATGTATGTACGGGTGAGTTTTTTTATTAATTTTTTCTTTTCTTTTCCCTCTCATTGGTCGACTTACTAATGATTTTCAATTGTGGGTTCTTCTGTCTCACGCAACATACACATGGTAAGAGACGACATGACAGACAAAACAACAACTACAATTAAGTTGAACGGAAGTGTGCAAAAAGTGCATGCGTAGCTGAACCGTGAATAAGAAAAAGCCCAT
>Ga0116230_10003076_pt1 | contig 16187 bp, 15 predicted proteins | sample S1TSphfallax_3_FD_88678 | JGI IMG/M metagenome (GOLD analysis project Ga0116230, IMG submission 88678) | Host-associated microbial communities from peat moss isolated from Minnesota, USA - S1T2_Fd - Sphagnum fallax MG | ecosystem: Host-associated > Plants > Peat moss > Unclassified | place... | reverse complement strand
CAGATCGGCTATGCCGCCGATCCGCCCGCCGGCCTCGCCGACCCGGGCGTCGACGCCGTGCCGGCGGGGCATGTGGCGGTCGTCAGCCCGGTGTCGGGCAGCGTCTGGAAAATCGCGGCGGTGGTGGGGCAGGCCGTGAAGGCCGGCGATGCACTGGTCACGGTCGAGTCGATGAAAATGGAATTGCCGGTCACGGCACCGATGGACGGTACGGTCAGCGAGCTGCGCTGCATCGAGGGCCGTGCGATCAACGTGGCGCAGACGCTGGTGGTGTTGCGACCTTGAACGAACGCAAGAAGGGGATGTTCATGAAGGGGATGGTGATGATGATGCGGCGGAACGGTGTGGTGTGGCGCGCCGGTATGGCGCTGTTGCTGCTGGCCTGTGGCAGCGCAATCGGTGCGCACGCGGCGGCCGAGCGGACGTCGTTCAACGTGGCGTGGAGCATCTACGTGGGCTGGATGCCCTGGGACTATGCGGACCAGAGCGGCATCCTCAAGAAGTGGGCCACGAAGTACGGCATCAAGATCAAGCTGACCCAGGTCAACGACTACGTCGAGTCGATCAACCAATACACGGCGGGCACGTTCGATGCGTGCGTCATGACGAACATGGACATGCTGACCATTCCCGCGGCCGGCGGTGTCGATTCGACCGCGCTCATCGTCGGTGATTTCTCCAACGGCAACGACGGCGTCGTGCTCAAGGGCAAGGGCAAGACGCTCGCTGACATCAAGGGTCAAAAAGTGAATCTCGTCGAGCTGTCGGTCTCGCACTACCTGTTGGTGCGCGGCTTGACGACCGTCGGCCTGCGCGAGCGCGACCTGAAGATCGTCAACACGTCGGACGCGGATGTGGTGGCCGCGTTCGCGACGCCCGCGAGCACGGCGGTGGTGACTTGGAAACCGCAGTTGAGCGCCATTCTCGCTACGCCCAATGCGCAGCTCGTGTTCGATTCGAGCAAGATTCCCGGCGAGATCATCGATCTCATGGTCGTGAACACGGCAACGCTCACGGCCAACCCGAAGCTCGGCAAGGCGCTGGCCGGCGCGTGGTACGAAACATTGGCGCTCATGTCCAAGAACGATGCCGCGGCGGCGGCGGCACGCACCGCAATGGCGAAGGCATCCGGAACCGACCTCGCGGGATTCAACAGCCAGCTGGCGACCACCCGGCTGTTCGTGACGCCCGCCGAGGCCTATCAATTCGTGACGGGCGACGGGCTCATCAAGACCATGGATCTGGTGCGGCACTTCTCGTTCGACCATGGCATTCTCGGGCAGGGCGCGACGTCTGTGGACGCGGTCGGCATCCAATTTCCGGGCGGCAAATCGCTGGGTGACGGGCACAGCATCAAGATGCGCTTCGACCCCGGCTACATGAAGATGGCGCTCGACGGGACGCTCTGAGGCAGGCCTGATCCATGCGCCGCCTCATCAATCAACGACCGGGCCGCGGCAGCGCGCTGCTGCTCTCCATGCTGCCGTTCATCATCGTCGTGTGCGCCTATTTCTATTATTCGCATGCGCGCTTGCTCGAAAATCCGGGGGACAAATTATTGCCGGCACCCGCCACCATCGCCGCGACTCTGCATCAATTCGCGTTCGAGGAGGATGAGCGCACGGGCGATTACCTCTTCTGGACGGATACGGTGGCGAGCCTCGAACGGCTCGGGATCGCCCTGTCGATCAGTGCGGCGCTCGGGTTGTCATTGGGTCTCGCCATCGGAGTGCTGCCCTATCTGCGCGTGACGATCGCCCCGTTCGTCGCCGCGGTTTCGTTGATACCGCCGCTGGCCATCCTGCCCATTCTGTTCATCGCGGTCGGGCTCGGCGAGCTGGCCAAGGTCACGCTCATCGTCATCGGCGTGGCTCCGCTCATCGTGCGCGATCTGGCCATGCGCACCGCGGAACTACCCGGGGAGCAGATCATCAAGGCGCAGACGCTCGGCGCGTCCACGTGGCAACTCGTGATCCGGGTCGTGCTGCCGCAGATGTGGCCGCGGTTGATCGACGTGCTGCGATTGTCGCTCGGTTCGGCGTGGTTGTTTCTGATCGCCGCCGAGGCGATCGCGTCCACCGAAGGCTTGGGATACCGAATATTTCTGGTGCGCCGTTATCTCGCGATGGACGTGATACTGCCCTACGTGGCGTGGATCACCCTGCTCGCTTTCGCCATGGATTGGCTGCTTCGCGTGATCCGCGCCAAGGCCTTCGCTTGGGCGGTACCGCAGTGACGCAGGTGACGGTCAAACATCTCTGGAAGGAGTTCGGCGGTCAGGTCGTGCTCGAGAATGTGAGTCTGCACGTGGGCGACCATGAATTCGTCACCATCGTCGGTGCGTCTGGATGCGGCAAGACCACTTTCCTGAAGATGTTGCTCGGCGTCGAAAGCCCGAGCCGCGGCACCTTCCTCATCGACGGCGAGCCGCTCGCCTCCGAGCCGGGCCCGGATCGGGGCATCGTGTTTCAGCGGTACTCACTGTTTCCGCATTTGACCGTCATGAAGAATCTCTTGCTCGGGTTGGAGCTGCGCGACTCCCGCCTGTTCGGGCGGTTGTTCGGTGCCGCCCGGCGCCGTGCCGTGGAGAGGGCGCGCGAATTGCTCGACGCCGTGGGCCTGCAAACGGCCGCCGACAAATACCCGGCGCAGCTATCCGGCGGCATGCAACAGCGCTTGTCCATCGCGCAATCGGTGATTTGCGAACCGAAGATACTCCTCTTGGACGAGCCTTTCGGCGCGTTGGACCCCGGCATCAAGTCCGACATGCATGCCCTGATCTTGAAACTGTGGAACATGAACAAGATGACGATTTTCATGGTGACCCACGATTTGCAGGAAAGCTTCGCGCTCGGCACGCGCTTGCTCGTGTTCGACAAGGTGCGTCTGGATCCGCAATCACCCGAGGCCTTCGGCGCCACGATCACGTTCAATATCCCGCTCAAAGGACACCGCAGCCCGTCATGACGGGGAGGATGGGCCGCTCGCGCCGCTCGGGCGGGCCGGCGCCCCGGGTTTACCCGTGCTGCAATCCCGCGGCGATCACGCCGGCCATGCAGATGGCCTCATCTTCGTCGCCCGTCCCGCCGCTGGCACCCACGGCGCCGATGATCTCACCGGCTGAATTCTTGATGACCACCGCACCGGTCTGGGCCAGAAACTTGCCTTGCGCCGTCGCGGGCAGTGCACCGTAAAACGTGGGATTTTCGCGCGCGCGTTCGCCCAACGTGCGGCTCGACGCCCCCATCGCCACGGCTGCCCAGGCCTTGCCCGTCGCGATCTCGATTCGAAACATGCTCGCGCCGTCCTCACGCTGCACCGCCCGCACGTGGCCGGCTTCGTCCAGGACGACGACCGCCATGGCGCGATGGCCTTTGCGGCGTGCCTCGGCAAGGGCGGTCGTGATGATGGTATTGGCTTCGGCCAAAGTCAGGCGCGTCATCGGGCGCTCCGGTCGTGGGATTGGGTCTGCTGCGCGATTTTTTGGCGGCGCCGCGCCGTCAAAATCGCCTCCGTATAGCCGTTCGGTTGTTCGCGGCCCTTGAAGATAAGATCGCATGCCGCCTGAAAAGCCACGTTGGTCTCGGTCGATTCACTGATGGGCTCATAGGCCGGATCTGCGGCATTCTGCTCGTCGACCACCTTGGCCATGCGTTCGAGCGCCGTCATGACCTGGGCCCGGGAACAGACTCCGTGATGCAGCCAGTTTGCGACGTGCTGGCTCGATATGCGCAGTGTCGCCCGATCCTCCATGAGGGCCACATTGTAGTAGTCGGGCACCTTGGAGCAACCGACCCCGGCGTCGATCCAGCGCACGACGTAGCCCAAAATGCTCTGCGCGTTGTTATTGAGTTCCTCCTCGATCTCCGCGGTACTCCACTGCACGTGAGCAACGAGCGGCGGCGTGAGAATATCCTCGAGCGCGGCGCGCTTGCGCTCCCGGAGCCCGGCTTGGACGGCGGCCACATCGACTTGGTGGTAGTGCAAGGCATGCAGCGTCGCCGCGGTCGGCGATGGCACCCACGCGGTGTTGGCACCGGCTTTGGGATGGGACACTTTGGTCTTCAACATATCCGCCATCGCGTCGGGCATGGCCCACATGCCCTTGCCGATTTGCGCATGTCCGGAGAACCCACAGGCGAGACCAACGTCGACGTTTTGGCGCTCGTAGGCGTCCAACCAGATCGCCTTCTTGAGGTCGTTCTTGCGGGGTACGGCGGCGGCTTCCATCGAGGTGTGGATTTCGTCGCCCGTGCGATCCAGGAACCCGGTGTTGATGAATACCACCCGCTCCTTGACCGTGCGGATGCATTCCAGGAGATTGACGCTGGTCCTGCGCTCCTCATCCATGATCCCGATCTTCAGCGTATGGCGCGGGAGCTTCAGCAAATCCTCGACCGCCGAGAACAGGTCGTTCGCCAACGCGACTTCCTCTGGACCGTGCAGTTTCGGTTTGACGATGTACACCGAGCCTGCGCGTGAGTTGCGGCGCGCTCCGCCTGCGCCGATATCGTGCAGCGCGATCAACGCGGTCACTGCGGCGTCGATGAACGTCTCGGGGATCATCGCGCCGTCGAACGTGACGGCGTCGGACAGCATGTGATGGCCGACGTTTCGGACCAGCATCAGGCTGCGGCCGGGCAGCTTAAGGTCCGTTCCGGACGGCGTCCGATACCGGCGATCGGCATTCGGCTTGCGCACCACCGTTTTACCGCCCTTGTCGAGCGCCGCCTCGAGCGTCCCCTTCATGAGACCCAGCCAGTTACCATAAACCAGCACTTTGTCTTCTGGCGTCACCGCGGCCACCGAGTCTTCGCAATCTTGAATGGTGGTGATGGCCGATTCGAGGACCAGGTCGCTGACGCCCGCGGGGTCATCGCGACCGATGAAATGGTCGCGGTCGATATGAAGTTCCACGTGCAACCCATGGTGCTTCAGCAGGATCACCGATGGCGCTGCCGCGTCGCCTTGGTAGCCGACGAAGCCCGCGGCGTCCTTGAGCGCCGCGCTGCCGGTCTTAAAAACGACGTCGAGCCCCTGGCCTGTCACGCGGTATGAAATGGCATCGCGGTGCGAACCGGTCGTGAGCGCAAAGTGGTCATCGAGGAACTGGCGCGCAAACGCGATGACCTTCGCGCCGCGCTGGGGGTTATAGGCGCCGCCGCGCGTCGCGCCATCCTCTTCGGAAATGGCATCGGTGCCGTAGAGGGCATCGTATAGGCTACCCCAGCGCGCATTGGCCGCATTCAGGGCATAGCGGGCATTGTTGACCGGCACCACCAACTGGGGACCGGCCACCGTCGCGATCTCGGCATCCACATTCGCGGTGGAGACGTCGAACGGCGGCTTCTCCTCGACGATGTAGCCGATTTCGTTCAGGAACGCCCTGTACTTGACCGTGTCGAAATCGGCGCCCGGATGTGCGCCGTGCCAGTCATCGATCAGCGCTTGCAAGCGGTCGCGCTTGTCGAGGAGCGCCGCATTGCGCGGTGCCAGCGTCCGGATCAGGTCGGCGAAACCCGCCCAGAACTGGGATTCGTCGATCCCGGTGCCGGGCAGCGCCTCGCGGCCGACGAAATCATAGAGGACGCGGTCGACGGCGATGGGGCCGAGCTGGATCGTTGCTCTCATGCGGGTTCCTAAAACGAGTGGACTTGACTTAGAACCCTCATTATAGCGGAGCTTGACGCGGGCGACCGTTTGGCTAGATCCGATGCATGACGCCGTCCGAATCGACGCTAAAGTGGTGGCCTCGCCAAGTGATCGTGGACGTAAAAAAAGATCGTAGCCATACCCATCCGAGCAGCAAATCGCGTGCCGGCAGCAGCCACAAGTCGGCGAGCAGCGAGCGGTGCCCCGGTATCAGGTGTCCCGGTATGCGGTGCCCCAAGTGCACGGCGATACGCAACCCCAAGGTGACGGCGAACAACAGCTTCGCGGGAAACAGAGGCCCCGGATGGGCCGTATCGGCGGCGACCAATAGGAGGCCGACCATGGCAAGGGGCATGCTGAACGTCAGGAACAGCCACCGGAAACATCGCGGCTGCAGGACACGCAGCGTGCGCATCCATCGAACTTCATGACGTGCGACCGAATCCAGCGAGGGCTCGTGGTGTTTTCCAGTCACCACGTAGCGCGACAACCGTATCTCGAGGCCCAGCCCTCGCACCAACGTGCCCAGGCGATGATCGTCCGCCAATTGATTTGCGAGCCGATGCAAGCCGCCGAGCGCCCCGAGCGTCTCGCGCCGTATGCATATGGTCTGCCCCGACACATACCCGCGATGGCCGAACAGCCATGCAAGCAGAATCGAGGGCACGTACCAATCGTTGATGTACATGGCGCCCATTCGCGACCAGATGCCCGGAGTCGGTATACCTCGATAGATGCACGTGACCAGCCCGATGCGCGGATCACGCAATGGCGGCGTCACGACGCGCAGGTAGTCCGGTCCCACACACGCGTCGCTATCGGCCATCACGAGAATGTCGTGCTTGGCGTGCGGAACGATATTGATCAAATTGCTGATTTTCAGATTACTGCCGTGCAATGTTGAATCGACGATGACGCTGATCGACAGCGACGGGAATTCCTTGACGAGTTGCCGCGCGATGGCACAGGCGGGATCCGCTTCATCGCGCACACCGAAGATAATTTCGTAGTCCGGGTAGTCCTGTCGGCAGAATGATCTCAAGTCCTCATCCAAGCCCGGCTCCGCGCCGCACAGAGGCTTCAATATGCTCACGGGCGGCAACGCAGCATGACGCTGCCGACGCTGCGGCAGGCGCCAGACGAGGAGGGCGATACCGTTGCAAGCGGAATAGATGAACGCCGACAACAAGCAGGCAAAACCGGCGAGCGCTACCATGGTTGAAACATGGGCCATTGACGTGAATCCGGGTCGGCTTCCTAACGCTGTCTTTGTACCACAAAGAGGCTGCAATTGTGCGTTACCGGACGCTTTTTCCCGGCTGACGATTGCCGCATATGCCCACCATTCCGCGCAGTACGGCGGGAAAATATTTCAAGAGGATGACAATGTCGTTTGCTGCGCAAGCGAGCGTCTCACGGCGCGCCTTGGGACCGATGCACAGCGGATTTTGTCTTCGCTGGCGGATCGGCGTCGACGACCTGCAGGACGGAGCCACTCGTTTGCGGATAGAGGGTTTCGTTGGTCACCAATAACGTGGTTCCCGGCGTCAATACACTGTTGACCTGGGCGACGAAGGCGGCAGGGATTTTCAATCTGGCCACCGCCGTGGGATCGACCTCGGTGCCCGACTCCTCGAGGTGGCCGGGTACGCCGATTCTCAGCCAGCGGAATTTCGTCGGGTCGGGAACGTAAGGGTCGGGCACTTTGCTCGGGCCCTCGGCGAGAATGAGCGCGTGATCGACGAGCGGAGCGCCGCCCGTCACGGTCAGTCTTGCGCGGCCGATCTCGATACCGTTTCGATAAACGACGATGCAGTGACTACCTTGGCTGAGCACGATGCTGACCGGGCCGCTGGGGGATAGGTCCGGATGCCAGCTCTCTTCTTCGGCGGTCACGAAAGGCGCGGTCTCGACGGGTTTGCCGCCGACTTCATGCACGGGAGCGAGATATCCCGGATGTGCGACCCGCTCGGGTACGGTGGCGTCATTGCCGATCACGACGGTCATGCCGCTCGTCGAGAGGTCGAATAGCCGCTTGGCAAACTCACTCGGCAAGTGAATGCAGCCGTGCGATTCCGGATAACCCGGCAACCCACCGGCGTGCAACGCGATGCCGCCCCAAGTCAGTCGCTCCATGTAGGGCATGGGCGCATCGTCGTAGATCGTTGATAGATGCTCCTTTTGCTTCTGCAATACGGTGAAGATCCCCGTGGGTGTGGGATATCCCGGGCGGCCGGTGCTGATCGTCGTCGCCCCGATCAGGATGCCGTTCCGATAAACATAGGCTCGCTGTTCCGTCAGGCTGACGACCATCAACAAAGGGCCCGCGGTGATTGCTTCGCCCATCCATAAAAATTGACCTTTCTTCAGCTGTGCGACGGGCGTGTCGATGGGAACGGAGGCTTTGGCACCCCAGAAAGGTACCGAGTCCGCTCGTGCTACGCCGTGCAGCAGCAATCCCAGACTGAGCAGCGAACAGAAACCATGGTATGAGCGGCGTTTTGCGGACATGCGAACTTCCTGGACCAGAAGGGGTCTACCGCAGTCTACTCACGTCAGACGTCATGCCATTGGGATATTCTCGGCGCTTTTTCCTCGGTTCCTCTCTTGCCAGTCTGGCGGCTTCGTCAGTGCTAGCGCGGCGTGCTTGCGGCAGTTCGGAAGTTCCCTACGGGCAGATCGCACCCGGACTACTCCGTTATGCGTTCGACGCGCTCGATCGACATCGCGTCAGCATCACCTACAAAGACTTTCTCGGCATCGTCGATTTCTCGTTACCGTCGCGAGTCGCGAGGTTCTACATCGTGGATCTCGCCGCTGGTAGCGTGCGTTCGCATTTGGTCGCCCATGGCCGGGGTTCCGATCCCACTCACACGGGATGGCTGGAGCGATTCTCGAACGAGCCTCGGTCGAACGCGACTTCTGCCGGCGCCTATAGAACGGGATCCCTCTATAGGGGTGCCCATGGTCATTCGATGCGTCTCGAAGGATTGGATGCGACGAACAGCAACGCCCTCGCGAGGGCGCTCGTGGTCCACAGTGCTTGGTACGTGAGCGAGAGAATCGCCGGCGACTCCGGCATGCTCGGTCGTAGCCAAGGCTGCTTTGCAGTCGCCGAATCCAGCCTGTCCGAGATCACGACGCGGCTTGGGCCCGGTCGGCTGATTTATGCCGCCAAAGTCTGATTCAGATCGAATGCCCCACCGCAATGGGCTCCGCGGTGCTGCTCAGTCGAGCAGGGGCGCGAGCCGCATGGCGTTCGCTTCGCGAGGTGTGACGACGGAACCGTGATTGCCCCATGAGACTCGGATGTAGGTGACGACCGCGGCGATCTCCTCGTCCGAGAGTACCTGGGCGAACGGTGGCATTCCATAGGGACGCGCGTTCTCCGCGGTCTGTGGCGGGTAGCCACCGTTCAGTACCATGCGTAGCGGATTGACGGAGACATCCATTTGAATGGAGGCGTTGCCCGCCAGCGGTGGGTACGCGGATGGCATGCCCCTACCGTCAGTGCGGTGGCACTCGGCGCAACGGGAGGCATAGACGGTTTGCCCGCGTTCGATGACCGCGGCCGAGGGCGCCGTCACATCGGACTGTTTCGAGGCAATGGGTTTCAGTTGCAGGAGGGATTTCAGGTACACCGACATCGCCTTGGCATCATCGATGCTCAGGTATTGGAGGCTGTCATGGGTGACCTCGGCCATCGGCCCGTAAACCGCGCCGCGCATCGATACGCCCCCTTTGAGCAGCGCTGCGATGTCATCGACGGACCAACTGCCGAGTCCGGACTCCACATCGTCCGTGAGGGAGGGCGCATACCAATCTTGCAAAGGGATCAAGCCGCCCGCAAAGGCGCTGTCAGCCGCGCTGCCGCCCAGGGCATTGATGGTGGAGTGGCACGACGCACAGTGCCCGAGGCCTTGAACCAAGTATGCACCGCGGTTGAATTCGCGCGAACGTCCGGGTTGGGGAACGAACGTTCCTTCGGTAAAGTAAAGCGCCCGCCACCCGTACAAGAGGCTGCGGTTGTCATAGGGAAAGCGCAGTTCGTTCTGGCGATTGACCTGGCTCACCGGTCGCAGAGATTGCAGGTAGGAAAAGAGTGCATTCGAATCGTCGCGCGTTACCTTCGTGTAGGCGGGAAAAGGCATGGCGGGATAAAGCAGAGTGCCGCCGGGCGAACGACCCGTGTGCAGCATTTCATAAAATTGAGCAGCGCTCCACGAACCAATTCCGGTCGCTCTATCCGGCGTGATGTTGGGGGAATACAGCGTACCGAAAGGGGTCGGTATGGCGAAACCGCCGGCGAAGGGAATGCCGCCGGGGTTGCTGTGGCAGGCGACGCAATCTCCCGCTCGCGCCAGGTATTCGCCGCGTGTCATGGGGCTGTCGACCGCGTGCAGCGGTTGCATGGGTGGGTTCGAGTCTGCGGACCGGGCGCCCACACTCATCACGATCACGCCGAGACCGATGCAAGCGAAGCGCAGGGCGGCAGCCAATGGACGCCCGAACGTGGGCAGCCCTCTCAAGGTTCGCTGCCGCAAGCGATCGGTGTTTTCCACGATCCCGCCGGAGCCGCGGCCATGGGCTCGGGTGCCTGGGCGGCAAGCCATCCCGATACCTGGCGAATTTGCGTGTCTGTCAGGCGCGCGGCAATGACGGCCATGCAGTCGGGAGCGTTCGCATGTCGCGTACCGACACGCCATGAGACGAGCTGCGCGGCGATATAGCGGCTGCTCAAACCGATCAGGCCGGGAATTGCGGGCTCGAGCCCGTTCAAGCGCGACCCGTGGCACTGTGTGCAAGCGGGAATTCCGCGCGTGGGGTCGCCGTGTCTCGCCAATACAGCGCCTTCGGTGCCGACCTTGACCGCCGGGTCGATGGCCCTCCCAGTCTGGACCGGCTGGACGGCCTCGATTGGCTGCGCGGCAAAGTATTCGGCGAGCTCTTCCAAATAATCATCGTGCAGATAGGCGAGCAGGTAGTTCATGGGTGGATAACTGCGCCGACCGTCCCGAAAGTTCAGCAGTTGATGGGTGAGATATCCGGCGGGCTTGCCGGCAATGCGCGGAAAGTTGAGGTCGGCCGTGCCTTGACCTTGCGTGCCGTGACAGGTCGAGCAGCCTCGTGCCCGGGCGGCGATGGTGTCGGGCGCGACCATCGATTCGGCAGTGTGGCCCGATTCGTAGAGGCACAGACTCAGGATGATGAGTTTCCAGAGAGTCATGCGGCTAGTCCAAATTAGAAGCTGATGTCTCGGCGTAGTGCCGGGTCACCGACAAGATTTCCGCAGCCGTCAACAGATGCGCTTCGTTACGCATCTGCGCGTTGATGTCGTTGGCTCTCGAGCCGCCCGCAAATGCCGTCAGCTGCGTTTTCAGGTAAAGCTCAGGTTCGCCGTATAGATTGGGCGCACCCATCTTGCCATCGTGACTGCCATGGCAGGAGGCGCACGGCGCGACGTTTCGCATGGGATCGCCAACACGAACCAAGGGCGGTGCGCTCGCCAAGGGGCGATCTTTTTCCGGCCTCGGCAGATATGCATAGTAATGGGCCAGGTCGAGCATGTCCTGGTCCGTCAAGGTTGCCACCATCGCGCCCATGACCGCGTCCGCCCGGTCGCCGCGTTGAAAATCAACCAGCTGCTTGTAGATGACTTCAGAATATTGCCCCGCTAAATTGGGCGCATCGGCACCGCTGACGCCCTGCGCGCCATGACATGCCGTGCAGCGGAGCGCGAGAGTCGCGCCGTGACCGATTTGCCGTGGCGTGCCAACTTCCATCGCCGCAGTCGGAACCACGACCTTCGTGTGACCTGCCAGCGCGGTCTGTACGACTGTCCGCGGCCGGCTGCCGACGAATCCGGCGGCGCGGCAGATACGCTGCCACACGGTTCCCTGCGAGCGGCCGTCCGGCATGACATAGAAGCCCATGAAAAACGCTGCAGCGGCAATGACGATCACCGCCAGTGGCGCCGTCGTGCCGAGACTTCGACCGCTGCGCAGGTACTTCATCGGTTATCGTAGAAGACTGGCGGAACGTTGGTCTTGGCGGCCATGAGCTCGGCTATGGGGACCCCGTAGTTGGCCAGAGTGAGGGCGATCATCAGCGACACCCAGACCGTAAAGCCGTTGAGGGCCTTCGGTACGGCGGCCGTCGGGTGGATGGCCACGCTGAAGCGGTATTCGGGTAGGGCGATCGATGCGCCGCGATGTCCTCTGACGAGAATCAGCACGAAGAGGCCGGCCGACGCCAACATCATTGCGCCGCCCACGACCGCGGCCACCACTGTCCACGCCTGCGGCGCGATCGCGGGATTCGAGTAGTCGAAATACGCCATGCGACGCGGCATGCCGAGCAGGCCAGCCAGATGCCAGGGTATGGTCATCACGAGCGCGCCCACGAACCATAGCCAAAGCTGCGTGCGGATCAACAGCAATTGACCGAGGGCTCGGTGCGTCAAATGCGGCCACAGATCGTAGGCAATGATGAAATACATCACGACCACGGCGCCCGCGAATATGAGGTGAAAGTGCCCGGTGATCCATTGCGTGTTGTGAACGGTCGAGTCGAGCTGGTAGCTCATGTTGATGAGACCGCCGGCGCCGCCGAATCCCAGCATGATGAATGAGAACGTCAGCCCGAGCATGGCCGGGTTCTTCCACGGCAATGCTCGAAGCCAGCCGAGAAGGCCGGCACCCCCGCGCAGACGGGCCGCAATCTCGACCGATGCACAGATCGTGAAAACCGTGAGGAGCGTCGGTATGACGACCATGGCCGTGAATACGGAATGGACGTACTTGAATCCGGAGCCCACTTCCGGGTCAGCGAACAAGTGGTGCACGCCGATCGGCATCGCGAAGACCAGGAACAGAGCAAACACCAAGCGCGCCATGACGTCGCTGTAGAGTCGTCCGCCGATCGCGCGTGGCACGATCACGTAGAACGCGATGTAGGCTGGTATCAGCCAGAAGTATACGATCGCATGCAGGGTCCAAGAGAAGAGGACCCTGGCGAGGCCAGCATCGATGGTGTGCCTCAACCCGAAAGAGACCGGCAGAATCTGCAACAAGATCTCGAGCGCCGCGCCAACCGCGGTCCAGGCCCAAAGCGCGGCGCCTGCGACATTGGCATACATCGCGAGCGGCACCGCCTGGCCACGGGGTCGTGCCCGGCGCCATGTGTGCAGATTGACAGCCATGAGAGCGACCCAGATCCACGAGCCCACCACGACGAGTACGATCCCGAGATAGTAAAAGGGACTGCCGATCAGGGGCGGGTAGAAGGTATAGAGCACAGAGGCCGTTCCAGACGCCACCGCCGCGATCGCGCTGATCGATCCCACCACCACCAAAGCGAATGCCGCCCAGGCCCAACGGCCGCCAACGAGCGTTTGCTTGAGGGACAGTTCCGTGATCGCATACCCGAAACCCATCGCAACCAACAGCGGAAACACATAGGCCATCACCGTTCCATGCCCCGTCACCGACCGGTAATAGTATTCGGGAACGTTGATCCAGGCGTGCAGCGGGCTGCGAATCACCATCTGCCATTCGCCCAAGATCATGGCACCGAGGAATACCGCGAACGCGAGCCAGAAGTGCGCAAGTATGAGGCGACGCGATTCAATCACAGCGGCCGCGCGCGTTGGTGCCGATCAATCGATCAAACTCGTCCTGAGGAACGACACGCACATGCGCCCACATCGCCGCGTGGCCGGTGCCGCAAAATTCATGGCAGGGCATCAAATGCTCGCCGACGTGTGAAAATGCCGTCGTGAACGTCGTAATGTAGCCGGGCACCAGCATGGCATTGGCATTCGTGCCGGTCACCAGGAAGCCGTGCACGACATCCGCGCTCGTTCCGCGAAAGATGATCTTAGAGTTGACGGGCACGACGATGCATTGCGGATTGAAAGAATATTGCTGCCCGATCAGTCGGACGACGATCGCTCCGTCGGAGCGCACCTCTGCGCCCAAATTCTGTTCGACGAACTCCCCCGACACGTGCAGCGTCGTCGGATCGATGGGTTCGATGCCGGAGGGCGGCATCGTGGCCCAATGAATTCCCGTGAAAGCAATGACCCCGAGCACGATCGCGAGCAGCAAGATCGAGACGACTGCCCAGTTTCGTTCGAAGCGTTCCGCCGCATCCGCGCCGGGAGATCCGGCAACCGTCAATGCAGGAGACCTCTCGGCAGAAAGACCAACAGGTAAAACGCAAACCAGAGTGCGAATACGACAGCCGTACCGATCCCCGCTATGGTCAATGCTCCGATCGGCGCTTGCTGATAGATACGCTGCAACGCGCTTGCATCGGACTCCAACGCGGTTCCGGCGGATTCAACGAGGAGGTCGGGTTCGAGCATGGGCTGGAAGTATCACCGCGGAAAACCAACCGGTCTGTTCGTTGGCGCACTCAGCACTGCGTGGATCCGTACGCCGTCGCGCGCCGCGTCCGGCGGGTGCATCGCGGCGCCGGGGGGGGCGCCACGGTGCAGACCATTTAGGTTGGGATGATCTTTGCTTGGATAAAAGCGTGATGATCGAAGCGCGATGCGAAATGCGTCAAGTGCCGATCGTCAATTTATCCACGACGTTGTGGACACCCGGCGCTCCCCAGGCCGAATTGTTGGCCAGCTCGCGCTCCGTCCAACTGTGCACCGATCCGCTCAACGTGACTTCGCCGCCGGCGACCGAAACGCTGATGCTGTTTGAGTCTCGTGATGCGCGTCGTTTCAATGCAGCATCGATATCGGCTTTGACCACTCGTGTCGAAACGTTGGGTTTGATGGTCACCATGTTGACGACGCTCTTGACGCCGACGAGATGTCGGATCGCGTCGGCGGCATCGCGTCGCTGATATTCCCAGTCGACGGCACCGGACAATATGACGTTACCTTTTTCCACTTTGATGTGCACGGTATCCACCGGGGCATCGGTCGTCCACTGGAGAACGTCTTTGGCCGATCGCGCAATGTCGATATCAGTTCGGCGGGTGGTGCCGGCCAGGGTCACGTCTATTTCAACAACGAGCGCTTTCACGCCATTGACACGCAGGGCCGCATGTTCTGCGTTCCACTTTCCGGCGTAGTTGGTTACATGGCCCGTAAGTGTCACGATTCCGTCGCTGACTTCCACGCCGATCTGGGCGGCGTCGACCGCCGGTTCCCATCTCAGTTCGGCCATGACATCGCTTTGTAATTGCGCATCGGTCTTCATATTGAAATTCCTTTGGATTGTTTGACAGCGCCGAGTCTGTGCCGCTGTGGTGTGGTTCTCTGTGCGCCAGCACGCTTAGAACAATCGTCCGGATTGATGACACGCTATCGTCATACGACGCAGCGCTAGATAGCGGGTGCTCGACCTGGCAAGCTCGGAGGGAGAGAGCCTCTCATGGTCGTCGGCTTCTTCCATTCCACCCAACGAGCGACGAGATTTTGATAATTGACGCAGGTATTCATCGAAATGTGCGATCCGGTGGCAACTTCGCGACGGCAGAAAACGATTTTCCCATCAGCTTTCGCCCATTTGTAGCCCTCAGCACTTGCCCAGTCGCCAAAGTTTTCGCTTGGACGCGATGGCTGATCGGCTGTCACCGTGGTGGATACTCCACAAAGCATGAATGCAGCAGAAGCAATTAAGCTGACGCGCCTAACCATAGCTTTCCGCTAGTGCCCGTGGATGAAGCCAAATCGACACCGTGAGCATACACCCCGCATGTTCCTTGTCAATTTCACGCGACTGGTTGCGAACCATGACTCGGGCACCAAGGTTCAATTTCGCATTTGTTGCCATCGTTTGTTCGTCCTAAGTCTGTGATCGACTATTTGCAAATTAGGCTGATTATCGTGAAGACATAAGTCGGACCGCTCAGCGAATTCCGGCGCAGGGATTGCAACAAACCTGAGTAAACTGAAAAGGGTTGTCCAGAATCTGTAGATGGCATCATTATCTGCGGTGGGAGCGGGAGATTACGTTCGCTATTAATTGAGTCGATTAGACTCATTGCGGACTCTGTTGCCTTCGATTCCACGAATTGGGCCCTGCTGGTTTGAAACCCGCCTATAAACTGTGTCGGAAGGGTCTGATTCTGATGAAACGATGGAACAGCGCAAGTCTCGCAACTGTGGGACTCCTCTGTGACTTGAAGCCAATGCGCTTTGCCCCCGCAGCAATGGTCGTGGGACGGCGTGCGTGCCGTTTCTTGTTAATCGCAATCTTGAGCCTTTCTGCGGGCCTCGCGCGCGCGCAGGTCAACGTGACGACCTATCACAACGACACATCGCGCTCCGGCTTGAACATGCAGGAGACCGTGTTGACGCCCAGCACAGTCAACAGCGCTCAGTTCGGAAAGCTATTCTCGGTGCCTCTCGACGGCAATGTGTATGCCCAACCCTTGGTGCTCACGAACGTTGCTATCAACGGCTCGATGCACACGGTGCTCTACGTCGCGACGGAACACGGCAGTATCTATGCGATTGATGGCGATGCGACGTCGACGACCGCGACCGTGCTCTGGCAAGTGAACCTCAT
>Ga0116230_10003073_pt1 | contig 16198 bp, 13 predicted proteins | sample S1TSphfallax_3_FD_88678 | JGI IMG/M metagenome (GOLD analysis project Ga0116230, IMG submission 88678) | Host-associated microbial communities from peat moss isolated from Minnesota, USA - S1T2_Fd - Sphagnum fallax MG | ecosystem: Host-associated > Plants > Peat moss > Unclassified | place... | reverse complement strand
TACAATCGCATCACCAGCTATTTTTCGAAATCGCCGATGGCGTCCGCCGGGCTGCCGAGTCCGGCGGAGCTGAAGCTGCTGAACCCGTTCCGGGGCAAGATACCGGATGCGGTGTTCACCACGCCGTTCAGCCTGCCGGTGACGGACGGGTCCGGCTATAACCTGCCGCAGCTGGAGGCGGCGATGAAGCTGCTGAACCAGGCCGGTTGGCATGTGAAGAACTTCAAGCTGGTCAATGCCGCCGGGGAGCAGATGAGTTTCGAAATGCTGTTCGACGATGACAGCTACGACCGCATCGCGATTTCCTACGCCGCGGATCTGAAGCTGCTGGGGATTGACGCGCAGGTGCGCGCGACCGACCAGGCGACCTATGAGCGGCGGATGAACGATTTTGATTTCGACATGACCGAAAACGCTTATCCGGAGACGGATTTTCCCGGCACCGAGCAGGCCGATTACTGGGGCTGCGCCGCCGCTGATACGCCGGGCAGCAATAACTGGTCGGGCGTTTGTTCGCCGGCGATCGACGCCATGATCAACGCCGAACTGGCGGCGCGCACGCCGGCGGACAAGCAGACCGCGATCCACGCGCTGGACCGGCTGCTGCTGAACGGCTGGTATTTCGTGCCGTGGTGGGGCGCCACCAGTGAGCGGATGGCATGGTGGCAAGATCGGGTGGTCAAGCAGGCGGCGCCGTTGCAGGTCGGGTTCGACTATGATCTGTGGTGGCACAAATGATCCGCTATCTGGGCAAGCGCATTTTGCTGATCATCCCGACGCTGTTCGGGATCATCGCGATCAATTTCTTCGTGGTGCAGCTGGCACCGGGCGGGCCGATCCAGACCGTGATGGCGAAGGTGAAGAGCACCCATCACGGCGAGACGGCCGCACCCGCGCGCGGGCTGTACCGCGGCGCGCAAGGGCTGGACCCGACCATGATCGCGCAGCTGAAAAAGCAGTTCGGGTTCGACAAGCCGCCGCTGACGCGGTTTCTGATGATGCTGCGCGGCTATCTGACGTTCAATCTGGGGCAGAGTTTTTTTCTGGGGCAATCGGTCTTGTCGCTGGTGTGGCAGCGATTGCCGGTGTCTTTGTCGCTGGGGCTGTGGTCGACGCTGATCGTGTATCTGGTGTCGATTCCGCTGGGGGTGCGCAAGGCGGTGCTGGATGGCTCGCGGTTCGATCTGACCAGCTCGCTGTTCATCCTGATCGGCTACGCGGTGCCGGGGTTTCTGCTGGCGATTTTTCTGGTGGTGCTGTTCGGCAGCGGCGGTCTGGCGCCGTTGTTTCCGTTGCGCGGGCTGGCCTCCGACGACGCGCCGGGCTGGCCCTGGCCGCTGCGGATCGCCGATTATGCCTGGCACCTGATATTGCCGACCATTGCGATGACGATCGGCGGGTTCGCGTCCCTGACCATGCTGACGAAGAATTCGTTTCTGGAAGAGATCAGAAAATTATACGTGCTGACGGCGCGGGCGAAGGGCGCGTCCGAGACGCGGGTGCTGTATGGGCATATTTTCCGCAACGCGATGCTGCTGGTGATCGCCGGGTTTCCGGCCGCGTTCATTGATATTCTGTTCACCTCGGCGCTGCTGGTGGAGATCGTGTTTTCGCTGAACGGGCTCGGGCTGCTGGGCTATAACGCGGTGCTGCAGCGGGATTATCCGGTGATGTTCGGAACCCTTTATATCTATACGCTGACCGGGCTGGTGATGCAGGTGATCGGCGATTTCCTGTATACGGTGGTGGACCCGCGAATCGATTTCGAGCGGCGGATGTAGCCTGCGCTCTATGTCTTGGGAGGCGTGTTGGTCAGTCGGTAGATTTCGGTGCCGGAATCGGTGCGCCAGAGCTGGTAGTGGTCCGCCAGGGCCTGGTTGAGCGCCGCGTACACCGCTTGGTTGCTGGCGTTCTGGCTGACCACCGGGTGGACCCGGCGGATGATGAACAGCGGGCGCGCGGCCAGAATCCGCGCCAGCTCCGCGGAGGCGTCCACCCCCGCGACTTGCGCCAGAAAGCCGGTGGTCAGGACCGAGGGGAAGGCATAGCGCGTCGGCGGCGCGCGGTGCGCCAAGCTGTAGATGATCGGCTGATCGTCAAACACATAGACCGCGGCGCCAGGGGAGGCGGCGAGCGCGGGGGCGATGGCCGCGGCGACCTGGGCCGGCGTGTCCGGCCGCCATGACGGATGGCCGCCATGCCAGGTCAGCACCGGCCGCAGCGAATCGGTGAGCGCGGTGCCGGCGGCGAGCAGCGGCAGCGCCGCCACCGCCGCCAGGAACATCGCCTGGCCCCGACCGGAATGCGCGATTCGTTGCGCCACCCAGGCGGCCGCGACGCACAGCACCGGCAGAAGCTGCAGGAAATAATGGTCAAAGAAGGATTTCGCGGCGGCGACGCCGGCGCAGCCGCCGAGCAGCCAGAGGGCAAGGAACAGATGCTCGGCCTGCGCCCGGTGCAGCCGGCGCGTCACCGCCGCCCGCCAGGCGACCGGAACGGCGGCGGCCAGCAGCACGGCGCCGCATAGAAAGAGCGGCCCCCAGCGCAGCAGCTCGACATGCCAGATATAGGCCAGCGCGGACGGGGAAATGTCTTTGCCGGCGCGCCGGAAATTCGCGACGATGCTGGCATCCCACCAGACCGGCCACTGGCCGGCGGCCGCGTACAGGCCGGCGGTGGCGGCCAACGGCAGGCCGGCGCCGCATAATGTGCTCAGCGTCAACACCGGCGCGCGCCGGAGCCGGTGCCGCGACAGGATCAGCAGCAAGATCGCCGGATCCTCGAACACCGCCACGTATTTGACCATGAACGCCGCCCCCATCAGCAGCCCCGCGAGGAGCGCGCCGCCGGCGGTGAGGCTGGATAGCGCCACCAGCACCGCGAGCGCGGTGAACGCGGCCATGAACAGTTCGGTATTATCGGCCAGACCGTCATTGCTGAGCGAGCCGATGACGAACAGGATGCCGGCGCCGAAGCCGCTGGCACGGCTTTGGGTGATCTTGGCACCGATCCCGTACACGGTGAACGCGCCGGCCGCGACGAACACGATGCCGGCGATCCGCATCGCCGCGATCCGATCGCCGAACAGGGCCTGGAACAAGGCGAAAATGGCGTAGATGCCGACCGGCTTGTTGTCCCAGATCGCGGTGTAGGGAAGATGGCCGGCGCGCCACTGTTCGGCCATCACAAAATACAGGCTCTCGTCCCAGTCCAGCACGCTGCGGCAGAATGACGGCAGCCGGGTGGCCGCCACGGCGAGGAGCAACCCGGCGGCGATCAGGAGTTCGCGGGCCAGGCGGTGTCGGGCAGGTGTCACGGCGGCCGGTGATCGCAGCCAAAAAAGCTCAAATCAAGGCAAGGCCCGCGATGGCGAGGTGGGCCGGTCAGTCACCAAGCCGATGGCATGACGGACCGCCGAAATCATCTCGTAAATGAAAGCAAAAGTTGATCGCCCGAGGGCCGGGCGGCGTGAAGAAATAGTTTACATCCGGGGAAATACAATTAAAGATGGTAAAGAAAACTGTAATGTGATGAAAAGTTGTGGCTTCGACGCTGATTCGCGTGTTGCGCAGGAAAGGGTGGTACTATTCTTCAGGTGCAGCCAGATGACGCCGCAACCGGAACACCGCTTACGGCAAACCGCGTGAAGCCCAGGCTCCCGGGCTGGATCACCCGCGCCGCGCGACGGTTCAGCCAATTCGCGCTGGTCCCGATCCCGGACGATATCGCGCAACGGCTCACCGTCGAACAGGCGACCGATCTGGCCAGCATCAAGCGCGCGGTCGCCGTGGTGGGACTCGGCATGATCGTGCTGCTCTGGCTGGATTTCGCGCGCGCCCATGGCAGCGCGGTCCAGGCGGGACTGTTCGCCGGCCAGGCCGTCACCTATGCCGTGATGCTCCGGCGGAGCGGCAAGTGGCTGCGTGACAAGCATCGCGGCGGCAACGCCACGGCGTTCATCGAGGATGCGCTGATGCTCAATCTCGTCCAAGGCCTGCTTTGGGCGATGCTGGTGATCGTGTCGATGCAGCAGGCCGATGCCGCCCAGCGCGTTCTGGTGTACGGTGTGATGGTCGGCATCATGACGCGGCCGGTCCTGATTTCGCCGTTGCGCTGCGGGGTCGCCTTCTGGCTGCCGCTGACCATCGGCGAGATCGCCGCCTTGCTCGCGTCACCCCCGGTTGATCCGTTCGCGCTGACCGGCGTTTGCGCTTTCGCGCTGCTGACCGGCCTCGGCATGCTGTTCATGAACAAACGCAGCACGGAGCGGGCGATCAATGCGATCCGCACCGAGCTGGACCGCAAGGTGATCCAATTGCTGCTGCGCGACTTCGAGGAAAATACCGGCGACTGGCTGTGGGAAACCAACGCCGCGATGGAGCTGGTCAATGTGTCCAGCCGGCTGGCGGCGGTGGTTAACAAGCCGAGGCAGAATGTGGTCGGCATCTTTCCTTACGCGCTGCTGGGCGATGCGGCCAGGTTCGACGCGCAGATCGGCACGCCAGTGCACCAATTGGCGCAATGCCTCGCCCGGCACGCGCCGTTTCGCGACATCGTCGTGCCGGTCGTCATCGATGGAGAGGAACGCAGCTGGTCGCTGACCGGCCGGCCGGTCCTGGACCGCGGCGGCGCATTCGCCGGCTATCACGGCGTCGGCTCGGACGTGACGCGGCAGCGCCAATCGCAGGAGCAGATCGCGTTTCTGGCGCGCCATGACAGCTTGACCAAGCTCGCCAACCGCGTCCAGTTCAGCGAAGTGTTGAACCAGGCCTGCGCGAATTGTGATGAAACCGGCGTCGCCCTGATCTGCCTCGATCTCGACGACTTCAAGCTGGTGAACGATTCGCACGGCCATGCGACCGGCGACGCCGTGCTGGTCGCGGTCGGCGAGCGGATCCGCGGCTGCCTGCGCGAACGCGACCTTGCCGCCCGGCTCGGCGGCGACGAATTCGCCGTGATCGTCACCACGTCCGATCCCGAACATGCCAGCACGGTGGCGCGGCGGATCATCGAGCGCGCCAGCCGGCCCTATCATTTCGACGGCCAGCTTGTGCAGATCGGCGTCAGCGTCGGGATCGCGACGGCGCCGGGGGACAGCCGCACGCCGGATGAGCTGATGAAGCGCGCCGATCACGCGATGTACCGCGCCAAGGCCGAAGCCCGCGGCACCTTCCGCTGCTACGATGCCGAGATGGACCAGCGGCTGCAAGAGCGGCGCAAGCTGCAATCGGATCTGCGCGAGGCGTTGGCGAAAGGCGAGTTCTCGCTTGAATTCCAGCCGATCGTCGATCTGCGGTATGAACGCATCGTTTGCGCGGAGGCCCTGCTGCGCTGGCGGCATCCCGGGCGCGGCCAGCTCTCGCCCGCCGATTTCGTCCCGATCGCGGAAGAAACCGGACTGATCGGGCCGATCGGCGACTGGGTGATCCGGGAAGCCTGCCGCGCCGCCGCGGCCTGGCCGGACCATGTGCGCGTCGCGGTCAATCTCTCGCCGCTGCAATTTCGCGACGCCGGCCTGCTCGGCATCATCGACCAGGCGCTCGCCCAAACCGGTCTGGAACCGTCACGGCTGGAACTGGAAATCACCGAAACCACCGTGCTGGAGACCAACAGTCAGACCGTCGATACGCTGTGGCGGCTGCATGGCCGGGGCATCAGGATCGCGCTGGACGATTTCGGCACCGGCTATTCCTCGCTCAGCTATCTGCGGGGCTTTCCGTTCGACAAAATCAAGATCGACCGCTCGTTCATCCGCGATCTGAGCGAAGATACGGACGACGCTGCCATCATCCTGGCGGTGATCGGCCTGGCCAAAAGCATGAAAATGCTGGTCACGGCGGAAGGTGTCGAAACCCAGGAGCAGGTCAAGCTGCTGAAAGACTTCGGCTGCACCCAGGCCCAAGGCTTCCTGTTCTATGAGCCCGTCGCCGCCGAAGCCGTGAACCACGTGATCGCCACCGACGACCGCTTGTTCGACTGGTCAGCCCTCTACGCGAAGCCCGCCGCCCGCTCGGCCGCGGGGTAGCTGTCGGGCGTTGATGGGTTGGTGAAAGCAAGGCGAGGGGGGCAGAGCCCCCTGGACTTTACTTAACCACGCGTCAAACGGTCGACGCCACGGCCGGCGCGAGGGCGGGGGATTTGGCCGCGGGGTGCATGGGGTTGCGGAAGCGCAGGTCACCGCCGGGGGCGGCGAGCGGCGGGGTGGCGTTGGCGAGTTCGAAGCGCGACGCGCAGGTGACGGCGATCACGTGGCGGGCTTCCGGGAAGGTGAGGAAGTGCCGGGTTTCGCCTTCCAGCATCAGCTGGTCGCGCAGGGAGCGCCATTCGAGCGGGTCAATATCGTCGATCAGCATGGAGATGATGCCGGGCCGCGTGGCGGAGAGGCGGGCGGGCGCGATGGTGGCGAGGCGGCGGCGTACCGCGGTGGCGACCTGGTTTTCCGAACCCGAGCGGGCGGCCATGACGAACACGCTACCGCCGGCTTCGGTCATGGCGAGGTGGGCTTCCGGGCCGAATTCACGGCGCAATTTGGCCATCACGCTGTTGGGCCGCGGCCCGTCATTGGCCTGCGCGCCGGCCAGCAGAAGCGGATCCAGGCGGAGCATGGCGGCTTCGTCATAATCGGCGCGGCGGGTGCCAGCCAGCATGTCCTTGATCCGCTTGTGCAAAGCGGGGAGTTGGACTTCGCTGCCTTTCAGGCCGTTCGGAAGGGTCATTTTCAGCAGATAGCGGCCGGGATGGGCGGCGAGCCAGGTTTGCAGGTCCGGATCGATCCGGTCGATCAGCTGGGTCCAGCTAGAGCGATGCACGGCGTGGCCTTCCTCGGCGGAAATCGTATCGCAAGCGATTTCGGCCTCGGCGCCGTCCCGGCTGATCAGCAGGTCGTAGGGAGTGGCCTCGGTCAGTCCGGTGAAGGCGACGTCAAAGCCGCGGCTTTGCTGCAGGTTGGCGGTGTGCAGCAGATGCAGCAGCGGGAAGATGGTGGCCTCGCCGGTCAGCGCCGCTTCCATGCGGTCATTCAGGCGCGCGCGGGCGGCAGGCGAGAAGGAATCGTGCAGCGCCGGGATGCGGGTGGCGAGGCTGACGAATTCCGTCTCGGCGGCGTTCAGCGGCTGGCCGCGACGGGCTTTTTCGATCGCGCATTCGGCGGCGTAGCGCTGCGCGGCGAGCCGGCCGGCTTGCGCGCCGGCGCCGATTTGCTCACGGATTTCACCAAAACGGGCGGCCCAGGCGGCCGGACCGACAAGCGAAACAAAATGACGCGGGCTGAGGTTGTCCATTGCGATTCATGCTAACGTAAAAGGCAAGGGAACGCCATCACGAATTCGTGATCTCTCCGATTCCCTGGGTTGCATATTCGAAGGTCGCGCCGGTCTGGCCGCGATGGCGCAGCCAATGATCCGCCAGCACGCAGGCGAGCATCGCCTCCCCCACCGGCACCGCGCGGATGCCGACACAGGGGTCATGCCGGCCGGTGGTGGCCAGCTCCACGTCCTCGCTTGCCGCGTTGACCGCGCGCACGGGGGTGAGGATCGAGCTGGTGGGTTTGACCGCGAAGCGGGCCAGAATGGGCTGGCCGGTGGCGATGCCGCCCAGAATGCCGCCGGCGTGGTTGGCGAGGTAGGTGATCCGGCCGCCCACCATGCGCATCTCGTCGGCGTTCTGCTCGCCGCGCCAGGCCGCGGCGGCGAAACCGTCGCCGATTTCCACGCCTTTCACGGCGTTGATGCTCATCAGCGCGGCGGCGATGTCAGCGTCCAGCTTGGCGTAGATCGGCGCGCCGAGGCCTGGCGGGACGCCTTCGGCCGTGACCTCGATGACCGCGCCGAGCGAGGAGCCGGCCTTGCGCACGCCGTCCAGGATGTCCGCCCAGGCGATGGCGGCGGCGGCGTCCGGACAGAAGAACGCGTTGTTGGCGATTTCAGCGGCGTCCCAGTTGGCGCGGTCAATCCAATGCGGGCCGAGCGCGACCATCGCGCCGGTGACGGTGACGGATGGGCCTAAAATCTTGCGGGCGATGGCGCCGGCGGCGACCCGGCTGGCGGTCTCCCTTGCCGAGGACCGGCCGCCGCCGCGCGGGTCCCGGATGCCGTATTTTTGCGAATATGCGAGATCGGCATGGCCGGGACGGAATGCTTGCGCGATGTTGGCATAGTCCTTGGACCGCTGGTCGGTGTTTTCGATCAGCAGCGAAATCGGCGTGCCGGTGGTGCGGCCTTCATACACGCCGGACAGGATTTTCACCTGGTCCGGCTCTTGCCGCTGGGTGGTGAATTTGGACTGGCCGGGGCGGCGCTTGTCCAGATAGGGCTGGATGTCGGCTTCGGTCAGCGGGATGCCGGGCGGGGTGCCGTCCACCACGCAGCCGATCGCCGGTCCATGGCTTTCGCCCCAAGTGGTGACGCGGAACAGATGGCCGAAGGTGTTGTGCGACATGGAATGGGCGTAAAGGCTAAATGCCGGGATTTCCAGAGCGGGCGAGCCCGCTTGCCTGCCAGGATTCAGCCGCCGAGTTCGCTGGGGGCGACGCCCGTCCATTTCTTATGGGCACGCCAGAATGCGGTGCCGTCGGTATAGCCCAGCGAAGCGGCGATCGCCGCGACACTCATTCCGCCTTCCGATAGCAATGCCGCCGCCATCTGCATCCGGTGGCGCTGCGTCAGCTCCCGGATCGAAACGCCTTCTTCCGCCAAGCGGCGTTGCAGGCTGCGCGGCGGGATTTTCAACCCCGCGGCGATCGTCTCCAGCGTCGTCGGCCGCACCCCCATGTAAAGCCGGATGAGCGAGGAAACCTGTTCCGCCATGGTGGCCGCTTCGCCGCCCAAGGCGATCAGGTCGCTCAAATGCCGCTCGATCAGCAGGATGAGATCGCGATCCTCCTGGCGCCGGACCAAGGCGGCATCGGCCGCGCGCAGCATGATGCGGTTGGCCGCCTGCCCAAACCGGATCGGCGCGCCGAACAGTTTTTCCAGCGCCGCCTCTTGGGCCGTCGCGGGGTGTTCAAAGTGGATTTCGACCGGCCGCCAGCGCGGCTCAAAGGCGCCGCGGACCAGCCCGCAGGCGCAGGCCAGCGTGAACTCGCTGTCCTGGCGGCGCGCCAGAGCGGGTCTGGCTTCAATCCGGTAGGACCAGATCAACAGATCGTCGAGCCGGTGCAGAGCGGCCGTGGTGCTGCTTTGCAAGGCGGCGGTGAAGCGCGCCAGGGCGGCAAGTGCCCGGCCGACGGTGCCGGCCTGGGCGACCAGGAGGCCGACCGGCCCCAGATCGCCGGGACGGATAGCAAGGCCCAATCTGGCGCCGAGGATCGGGTCACCGGCGGCAACGGCCGCATCCTCGAACAGACCGAGATAAGAGGTCAGCGGAACCGGGGCATAAGGATCGGTAAGGAGCGCCGGGTCGAGTCCGTTGCGATCTATCAGACGCCGCAGCTTGTCAGGCTGTTGGGCGAAATATTGCAGCATCGGCTGCAATACGACCGCCCGGATGGAGGCGACCTGCGACAAATGGCGGTCACCGGATGGGAGACGGGTCATGAAAGCGCCATGGGGATCGAACTGGCGTGTTTTATCGGAAGTTTGACATGAATGACAATGGCCGCGCGGCCGGTCATTCCGTTAGCTGATCGGGTTACCGCGAGAGCAACCCGGCCGGAATGCGGGCGGCCACTGGGTTTTCATCAGGAGCTTGTCATGGACAGTTTCGTTACGGCCGAGGCCGCGCTGGTTCGCCATCCACTCGATCCGATCACCGCGGAGGAAATCCTGGCGCTGAAAGAGGTTCTGGCCGAGGCGGGTCATTCCGGGCCTCAGCTTCGCTATTCCTATGTGATGCTGCGGGAGCCCGACCGCGCCACGCTGTCCGGGGTCTCCAACGGCGCGGTGCCGCGTGAAATCGGCGTGCTGCTCATGGACGTCGAGGCCCAGACGGTGCGCAGGATGGTCGTCGACATGGCGGCGCGAAAGATCATCCTGGACCAGCCGATGAACCCCGCGACCGACGGCTGGGGTCCGGTGCTGGATGAGGATTACGTGGCGGCCGAGGTGATCTGCAAGGCGGACCAGGCCTATGTGGAAGCCCTGGCCAAGCGGGGGATCACCGACCTTGAGAATGTGATCTGCGCGCCGCTTTCGGCTGGGATGTTTGGCTATCCTGATGAAGCCGGACGCCGGATGCTGCGGGTATTGAGTTTCCATGCCAAGGAGACGCACGCGCGCTACGGCGTATTCGCGCATCCGATCGAAGGCGTCGTGGCGCATGTGGATCTGCTGGGCAAGCAGGTCCTGAAACTGGTCGATACCGGCTACATGGATATCCCGCAGCAGAGCGGCGCCTATCTTGACCCCGACGTGCATGGGAAGCTGCGGACGGATATGAAGCCGCTGCAGATCGTCCAGCCGCGGGGGCCGAGCTTCTCCGTGAAAGATCACGTGCTGGAATGGCAGAACTGGTCTTTCCGGCTTGGCTTCAACGGCCGCGAGGGGCTGACGCTGCACGAGATTTGCTTCAACGACCAGGGCCGCAAGCGCTCCATCATTCATCGCGCTGCCATCAGCGAAATGGTCGTGCCGTATGGCGAGCCGTCCCGCACGCATGAATGGCAGAATTATTTTGATGCGGGCGAATACCAGTTCGGCCGGCTCGCGAATTCGCTGGAGCTCGGCTGCGATTGCCTGGGCGAAATTCTCTATCTGGACGCCACGGTGGTGGATGATTTCTGCAACCCGTTGCTGATCAAGAACGCGATCTGTATTCATGAAGAGGATTTCGGTGTGTTATGGAAACATACCGATCCGTGGACGCGGCAGGGCACGTCGCGCCGGCAGCGCCGGCTGGTGGTCTCGTTCTTTGTGACGGTCGGCAATTATGATTACGGCTTTTTCTGGTATTTCTACCTGGACGGCCGGATCGAGCTGGAATGCAAGGCGACCGGCGTCGTGTTCACCTCCGGCCGGCCGGAGGGTGACAATGATTACGCGACCCAGCTCGCCCCCCGCCTGGGCGCGCCGGTTCACCAGCACATGTTCTCCGCGCGGCTGGACATGGCGATCGACGGCTGGAAGAATCATGTCGATGAGATCGAGGTGAAGCGCGTGAAGATGGGACCGGAAAATCCGTGCGGCAATGCCTTCACCCGCACCATCACGCGGCTGACGGATGAAGCCTCGGCGCAACGCGCCGCCGCGAATGACAAAGGCCGCATCTGGCGAATTGCTTCGAGCGAGGCGACCAATTACCTGGGCGAACCGACCGGCTATGTGCTTTGCCCCGAGGGGCAGCCATTGCTGCTGGCGGACGATGAGTCCTCGATCGCCAAACGCGCGGCCTTCGCGAAGCAGAACTTGTGGGTGACGCGGTTTGATCGTGATGAACTCTGGGCGGCCGGCTATACGCCGAACCAGCATCCCGGCGGCGCGGGACTGCCGAGCTATGCCGCGGGTAATCGCTCCGTCGACGGCGAGGACATCGTGGTATGGCACAGCTTCGGCCTGACCCATTTTCCGCGGACGGAGGACTGGCCGATCATGCCGGTGGATTATGCCGGTTTCATGCTGCGGCCGGAGAACTTCTTCGACCGCAACCCGACGCTGAACGTGCCGGAAGATCCGAACGGCGCGCGCGGGCATGAGAAATGCTGCGCCGGCCCGTCATGAACGTTGCCGGACCGTTCGAAGGACGATCAGGACAAGAATCTTGAGATTGCCGAGATCCGACTCTAAAACGGCGGGCGCGATGGCTTAAGCCCATGCCGGCGCGCTTCGCCGCCAGCGTTCAGGACGATTATCATGCCGAAGATCGACCTCGCCGCCGTTCCTTGCGTTCAAGGTGTTGGCTATCCGCCGCCCTTCGACGCGGCATCGGCGGACCGTATCCGGCAGCGAATCGGAAATGCCGGCGGCCTTGGCGATTTTGGGGTCAATCTCATGCGGCTGCCGCCGGGGAATTGGTCCAGCCAGCGCCATTGGCATTCGCATGAGGATGAGTTTGTCTACGTGCTCGACGGCGAGCTGGTGCTGATCGAGGACGATGGCGAGACGGTCCTTCGGGCGGGCGACTGCGCGGCGTTTCCGAAGGCGTCCGGCAATGGCCATCACATGATCAATCGGTCCGAGCATATGGCCGTCTATCTTGAAATCGGCTCGCGCCAGGCCGAGGATGTGACCACCTGCTCCGACATCGACATGATGAGCGCCAGCGCGGATGGCCGCTTCACGCGCAAGGACGGCACGCCCTACGGCGCTTGAGGAGGCCTGTTTCGGGGGCGTCAGTCGTTGATAATCGAAATATCCGGCGCGTTGGGGTTTTTCATGCCCACCGTGTGGTAGCCGCAATCGACGTGATGGACCTCGCCGGTCACCCCTTTCGAGAGGTCCGAGAGCAGATACAGCCCGGCGCCGCCGACCTCTTCCAGCTCCACGTTGCGCTCCAGCGGCGCGTTCAGTTTGTTCCATTTCATAATATAAGAAAAATCGCCGATTCCCGAGGCCGCCAAAGTCTTGATCGGCCCGGCGCTGATCGCGTTCACGCGGATCTGGCGGGGCCCCAGATCGGCCGCCATGTAGCGGACAGACGCCTCCAGCGCCGCTTTCGCCACACCCATGACGTTGTAGTGCGGTACCCAGCGCTCGGCGCCCAGATAGGTCATGGTCAGTAGCGCGCCGCCCTCCGTCATCAGCGCCGCGGCGCGCTGGCCGGCCGCGGTGAAGGAGAAACAGGAAATGTCCAGCGCCTGTAGAAACGCCGCGCGCGGCGTATCCAGATACCGGCCGCGCAAAAAATTTTTATCCGCGAAGCCGATGGCGTGGACCAGAAAATCGATCTTGCCCCATTTCTGGCCGAGCGCGCCGAAGGCATCATCCATCGCGGCGTCACTGGCGACGTCGCAAGGGACCAGGAAATCCGCGTTGATCGAGGCCGCGAGCGGGCGGACGCGCTTCTCCAGCGCCTCGCCCTGATAGGTGAAGGCCACTTCCGCGCCTTGCGCCGCCACCGCCTGCGCGATCGCCCAGGCGATCGACCGGTTGTTCGCGACCCCCATGATCAGCCCGCGCTTGCCCTGCATCAGCGTGCCCTTCGGCGGCGAGATCTGGATTGCGGTATCCGGCATGGACGCTATCTCCCGTGGGCCATTCAGAAAGCAGATGGTTGGTGGCATAGAGTATGACACCCGATCAAGTGCGACCAGTTTCACTCAAGTTTTGCCAGGAGCAAGCCGAATGGCCGTGCCAGCCGCCGAACCCTACCGCGCCTTCGCCGCCTGGCTGGCCGAAGCCGAGGCGTCCGAACCGAATGATCCGAACGCGATGATCCTGGCGACCGCGACGGCGGATGGACGGCCTTCCGCCCGCACCGTGCTGCTGAAAGCCTGGGATAACCGGGGGTTTGTGTTCTACACCAACCTCGAATCGCGGAAATCCAAGGAAATCAAGCAGAACGCGCGCGCGGCGTTGCTGTTCTATTGGAAGACGCTGCGCCGGCAGATCCGAATCGAGGGCACGGTGGCGCAGGTGTCCGACGCGCAGGCGGACGCCTATTACGCGACCCGGCCGCGCGGCTCGCGGCTCGGCGCCTGGGCGTCACCACAGTCCAGCCCCCTGCCCTCCCGTGACGTGTTCGAGACCAAGCTGGACGAGGTCGCGGCGCGATTCCCGGATGACGACATTCCGCGCCCGGATTTCTGGTCAGGCTGGCGCGTGAAGCCGGATTATTTTGAGTTCTGGCAGGATCAGCAGCACCGGCTGCACGACCGCACCGTGTTCCGCCTGGCCGAGCCGGGATGGGAGATCGGCAAGCTCTATCCGTGATCGACCTGTCGGCCCCGATCCAGGCCTTCCTGCTGGCGTTCCCGGCGCTGTTCTCGATCGTGAACCCGCTGGGCGGCGCGATCATTTTCAATGAGGTGACGGCGGCGCAGACGCATCTGGAGCGGGTTGCCCTGGCCCGCCGGGTGGCATGGTATTCCACGCTGGTGATGCTGGTGACGCTGTTGGCCGGCAGCTATATTTTGAGCTTCTTCGGCATCAGCCTGAATGCGTTGCGGATCGCCGGCGGGATCGTGGTTTCGGTGTCGGCGTATGGCATGCTGTCCGCGCCGGAAGCGCAGACGAACCGCCAGCAGGCGGACGCGGCGCCGGTGCAGCGCGGGGCCGCGGACCTTGCCGGCTATGCGTTCTTTCCATTGACCTTGCCGTTTACGACCGGGCCGGGGACGATCGCGGTAACGGTCAGTCTGGGGACGGAGCGGCCGGACGGGCTGCTGCCGAGCGGGCTGTTCTTTACCGGCGCGGCCGCCGCGGTGCTGGCCATGGCGGTGCTGATCTGGGCGTCCTATACCACGGCGGACCGGCTGGCCGCGGCGCTCGGCACGGTCGGCCGGCAAGCGGTGTCGCGGCTGGCCGCTTTCCTGCTGCTGGGCATCGGCGTGCAGATCGTGCTGTCCGGCCTCGTCCCCGTGCTCCATGCTGCCATGCAATAAACGCGCGGTTGAAGCTCATAAGCCTGCTTATAATATCCTGGGTAATGAGCCAGGATTACGATCACGATTTGTTCGTTCTGCTGCACGACGTCGCCCGGCTGATCCGGGTCGAGGCGGATAAGCGGGCGCGGCTGCACGGGATGACGCGGGCGCAATGGGGGCTGCTGCTGCGGTTGGAGCGTAATCCCGGGCTGAGCCAGAAGGAAATCGCCGATCTGTTGGAGGTCGAGCCGATTTCGGTGGCCCGGCTGGTCGACCGGCTGGCGGCGCGCGGGCTGGTGGAGCGCCGGGCGGACGCGGATGACCGCCGGATCTGGCGATTACATCTATGCCCCGCCGCGACGGGCAAGCTGCGGCAGATCAAGGAGCAGCGCGACGAGTTGGCGGATTTCGTGAGTGACGGAATCACCCGGACCGAGCGGGAAACGGTGATCAATGTCCTGCTGCGGATCAAACGGAACCTGCTGGCGACGCCGGCGGAAACAATCAAGGAGAGTGCGTGATGTCGCAATCGAACGTGGTCGCGCGCGACCGGCCGGCGGCGCCCCAGAAATCCGGCGCGGCGGCGGTACGGCGGGTCAACCGGGCGCGGCTGCTGCGGCCGATCCTGATGATTGGCGGCGTGCTGGTGGTGATCATCGCCGCGCTGGTGTTCTGGCTGACCGGCGGCCGCTACGTTGGCTCGGACGACACCTATGTGGATGCCGCGAAGGTCTCGCTTTCCACGGATGTCTCGGCGCTGGTCGCGGGGGTGTATGTGCGGGACAACCAGCATGTCCAGGCTGGCCAGGTGCTGTTCACGCTGGACCCGGCGCAATTCGCGATCGCGGTGGAAAGCGCCAAGGCGCAGCTGGCGCAGGCGGTGCTGGACGTCAATTCAGCCAAGCAGGGCTATGCCGGCGCGTTGGCGGAAATCGCCGCGCAAAGGGTGCAGATTGCCAATGATCAATCCAATCTCGCCCGCTACGGCGCGGTGGTGGGCAATGGTGGCGTCACGCGGTCCACCTATGACGACGCGCGGTTCAAGTTGCAGGGGGACCAGGCCAAGCTGACCCAGTTGGAAGACGAAGCCGGTCTGCAGCTGGCCAAGCTGAACAACAATGCGGACATCGCGGTGGGCGACACACCGGAATATCAGTCGGCGCTCGCGCAGCTCAACAGCGCGTTGCGTGAACAGGCGGACAGCGTGGTGCGGGCGCCGTTCTCCGGCTACGTCACGCAGGTCGAGCAGCTGCAGCCGGGCATGATGCTGCCGGCCGGCACCGCGGCGTTCGGCCTGGTGTCCGACACGGATGTATGGATCACCGCGCAGCCGAAGGAGAGCGACCTGACCTGGGTGCGGGACGGCCAGCCCGTGACGATCACGGTCGACACCTATCCCGGGCGGAGCTGGACCGGCGTGGTGGAGAGCATCAGCCCGGCCAGCGGCTCGGAATTTTCCATCCTGCCGGCGCAGAATTCCTCCGGCAACTGGGTGAAAGTGGTGCAGCGGATACCGGTCCGCATCAAAATTACCGGCGGCCCGGCCGATTTGCCGTTGCGTGATGGCATGAGCACGGAAGTTTCGATCGACACCCACCATCACCGGCATTTCTCGGACCTGTTCTGATGTCCGGCGCCGCGACGGCCGGCGGGGCGGCCGGCGGAGGAAGCGGGACCGATACGCCGCACCGCGCGCTCATCACCGTGTGTCTGATGATTGCGACTTTGATGCAGGCGCTGGAT
>Ga0116230_10003070_pt1 | contig 16208 bp, 16 predicted proteins | sample S1TSphfallax_3_FD_88678 | JGI IMG/M metagenome (GOLD analysis project Ga0116230, IMG submission 88678) | Host-associated microbial communities from peat moss isolated from Minnesota, USA - S1T2_Fd - Sphagnum fallax MG | ecosystem: Host-associated > Plants > Peat moss > Unclassified | place... | reverse complement strand
TCGCCGGCTCTTCATGCCTGTACGATACTACGCCGCGCCTCTACAACCGCTCGGGGCAGTCGGACCGCAAAGCGGTCGCCCCACGTCCCCTCATCGCCTCGAGCGAGCGCGGCCGCCGCGCCCTCCTTCCGCTGATCGTCTTCACGCGATGAACGACGCAGCGCGCGATACGAACATCAGCACGCCGGCCCCAAATCCGTGCTCCTACGCTTGGAACGGATTGCGAATGGTGAGACTGACAATAGCCATGCCGCCTTATCCTCGGCATAGAGGATCTTGCAGCCGGCCTCGAGCGCAGCTTCCTGACCGTACTCGTATGGGCTCCTCGTTCGCGATCGCGGTCGCGGTCGCTGACGGCTCCGTCGACTAGCGCCAAACGCGCCGGTTGCGGGATCGGACTAGATCGATTAAACTAAGCTCATGAGCAAGACGGTGAATATGCATGAGGCGAAGACAAACCTCTCTCGCCTCGTTGCGCAGATCCGCACCGGTGAAGAGCGGGAGATCGTCATAGCGGTTTCCGGCCGTCCATACGCCCGCCTCGTCGCGTACGATCCTCCGAAAGCGCGCGAGTTTGGAATCGACCGCGGATTGATCGTGATCGGGGACGATTTCGACGCGGCCGACGCGGAAATCGAACGTCTCTTTACCGGCGAGTACTTGCGTTGAGGCTGCTGATCGACACGCATGTCTTCTTATGGCTCGCCGATCGACCCGAGCTCGTAGCCGAAGAGGCTCGCCGCGCGCTCGAGGATCCGGCGAACGACGTATTCGTGTCGGCGGCGGTCGCCTGGGAGATCGCCATCAAGTCGGCGGCGGGGAAGTTGCAATTACCGGTTGAGGCCGGTTCTTACGTGCGTTCCCGCACCGCGTCCTTCGGATTTCGTGCACTATCGATTTCGATGGAACATGCGCTCGCAACGGCGACCCTGCCGAACATTCACGCCGATCCGTTCGATCGGATCCTGGTCGCGCAGGCGGCCTTCGAAGGCATGACCCTTGTATCGCGCGATGAGAACTCGCTTCGCTACCCCGTGCGGACGCTCAGAGCGTAGGCCGCATCACGCGGAGCAGGCATGCAATCAACCGTTCCCGCCGCTCGAAGGATGGGCATGAGGGAAGGCTGAGTGGTGCGCCCATCCTTCGACAAGCTCAGGATGACACGGTGGCCGCGCTCGATGGCGGCTAAGCCAGATGGCGACTACGCTCGATGGCGGCTAGGCCAGATGGCGACTACGCTCGATGGCGGCTAGGCCAGATGGCGACTACGCTCGATGGGAGACGTCTCGATCCGGACGATGATCGCGGCTAGATCGGATAGATCAGCGAGTTCAGGATCAGCTCGCTATCGAAAACGCAGACGCGCTCGGCGAAACGGAAGCCGTCCGGCGTCGGGACGATCCGGTCGCGGCTGCGGCCGGTGTTGTAGACCTCCGAGGGCTGCGCCGGTTTCGTGCGGATGACGACGTAATTCGCTTGCACCGCAATCGCGCCGTCGTCCGGCGTGAAGACGAAGTTCGCGATCAAATGGCGCTGGTAATACGGCTCGTGGAAGAGCGTTTCGCGGATGCCGAAGATCCGGTCTTGCAACATGCCTTTGCTTTCGAACGCGAGCAGCGAGAGTTCGAGTCCGCGCTCGTAGTTTTCGCGTGAGACGAGCCGATACGAACAGTCCTCGGTGAAGAGCGCGAGCCAGTCGTCGTAGCGGCGCTCGTCGAGCGCGGCCACATAGGCGGCATAGAGGTCTTCGATCGCGAGCCGGTCCTCGATCGTGAGGCGGCCGGCGATCATACCTCCATCACCTCGCGGTAGTAGCGATACATCGAGCGGATGAGCGTCTCCGTAACGGTGTGATCGGCGCCGCCGGTGCCGCGGCCGTCGAGTTCCACCACCGTCGAGCGCCCCTCGTGCTGGCGGAATCCGCGCTGCGAGAACTCGATCACCTCGCCGTCGTCGGCCGATACGTAGCCGGCCGGCCCGAAGAGATTCGCCTGGCGCAGGCGGCGACGCTTCATCTCCGGCGTGTCGTCGGCGAAACCGAAGTGGGTCCAAACGAAATCGAAGGCGTCCGGGCCGCGCGGGACGATGTGGCGCGTCGAGAGCGAGTTGACTTGCTGCTGGATGATGACGCTCGGGAAGATGGTAAGCAGCGTCGCGGTGAGTCCCTGCCACCACGGCTCGAACACGATATCGAGCACGCGATCGTCGTTGAGCTGCATCTTTTCTTTGAAACTGGTGACGCCCTCGGTGATCTCCGACTTCGCGCCCTCGGTGCGCGCGCCGGTCATCGCCGCGTGGCGGCCGCGTTCATCGACGTAGAGGGTCGATTTCATATCCGCGCGCCACAGCCCGAAGGTCACGAACCACGTGTGCAACAGCCCCGGATGATACGGGTCCTTGATGTTCTCTTGCATCAGCTTCCAGTTGCCAGGAATGCGCTGCCGCGAATAGCCGTGCACCACGAGCTCGCGGCCGTCGAAGATGCGTTCGTAGAACCGCCGGATCTCCGGCCCGAGAAAACTTTCTACCGGCGGCAAGCCGAAATCGAACGACGCGAAGACGACGCCGTTATACACCTGGACGTTGAGCTTCTCGAGCCCGAACTCAGCGAGCTGAAAATCCTCCGGCATGCCGCCGTTGACGCGATCGCCCTGCTTGACGCCCTTGCGGTAAGGCAGCCCGATCAGGTTGCCCTTGAGGTCGTAGCTCCACTGATGGTAGGGGCACACCAGCGTCTTGCGGTTGCCGAAGTTCTCCTGGCAAAACTGCACGCCGCGGTGGGCGCAGCGGTTCTCGACGACATGGATCGCTCCGTCGCGATCGCGCGTCAAAATGACGGAGCGCTCGCCGACCGCGGACCGCTTGAAGTCGCCCGGGTTCGGAATCTCGGCGGCGAGCCCGACGTAGCACCAGTGATCGCGGTAGAAAAACCGTTCCATCTCACGCGCATATATGGCGGGGTCGGTATAAATCGCATACGGAATTCGCGACCAATCGTCCGGTGGCCACTGGAGATCGATCGTCGGTTCGAGAACTAGCATGGAAGAGGAGCCCCGCTTGCGTAACGTATTACGAGATGCAGAAACGCTACCGCGTCCGATCAATGGCGTCAAGATGAGCGGCGATCGCCGTGGGCGCGTCCAGTCCGTCGAAGTCGGGGTCGGCCTGCTGCGCGCGCTGATCGACGCCGGCGAGCCCCAAGCGCTCGGCGCGCTCGCTCGAACGGCCGGCATGGCGCCGCCCAAGGCCCACCGCTACCTCGCGAGTTACGTCGAGAGCGGTCTGGTCGTGCAGAGCGAGCGCAGCGGCTCCTACGACCTCGGCCCGCTCGCCGTACGGATGGGGCTCACCGCCATCGACCGCTATCACGCGCTGGCCCAGGCCTTCGAGCGGCTCGATGAGTTCCGCGATAAAATCGAGCAGACGACGATGCTCACCGTGTGGGCGGACGGCGGGCCGGTCGTCGCCCGCATCGCGCTGAGCCGCCAGCCGGTGACGCTCGCCGTGCGGCCCGGGACGACGTTCCCGCTGCTCACGAGCGCCAGCGGCCGCATCTTCCTCGCCTTCGCCGAGCCGCGGCTCACGAAGGCGCTGGTCGAGAAAGAACTCGCGCACGCGACCGCGCTCGCGGCCCCCGGCCTGCCCACAACCCGCGCCGAGGTCGATGCCCTCATCGCGGAGATTCGCGAGCGGTCCCTCGCGCGCGTCACGCAGACGTTCCTGATCGGCGTCGAAGCGATCGCCGGCCCGATCTTCGGCCCCGACGGCCGGCTCGCCGCCGCGCTCACCGCCATCGGGCACCCGGGGAACATCGACATTTCGTGGGACGGCCCGACCGCGCGCGAGATCGCGGCCTTCACGCAGTAGCCCGCCTCAGCGCGTCGCGCGCGGATGCTTGGCAAGGAACGCTCGGGCGATATCGATCGGCGTTGCGAAACCGATCGAGCGCTCTTCATCGAAGCGCGACTCGGCCAAGCCGATGACGGCGCCCGTGCGCGCGTCGACCACCGGGCCGCCGCTCTGGCCCGGGATGACCGGCGCAAGAATTTCGATCGCGCCCTTGCGGATGCTCGCAACGCGGCCCGTATAGAACGAGGCTTTGTCGCCGAGTTGCTCGTCCTCGAAGGCGTCCGGGATCGGATAGCCGAGCAGCGCGATCGGCTCGCCCGGCTCGAGGCCGGCATCCGAGCCGAGTTGGATCGGCGCTGCATTCGGAATCGCCGTCTCGACGATCGCGACATCGTCATCGTCGTTCGAGCGCGCGACGACGCGGGCGGGGGCGTGGCGCCCGTCGCCGATCGTTGCGACCAGTTTTCGCGCGCCGTCGATCACGTGCGCATCGGTGAGGATGCGCGACCCCCAGGGCCCGCTTTCGATCACGAAACCGCTGCCGAACGCGTCATCCCACTCGCCTTTGTGCTTGCGATCGTCCGAGGGGATCTCCATCGTGAAAAACACGACCGACGGGTGCAGGCGGTCGTAGAGCGCGACGTACGGATCGGTGGCCGGGGCTGGTTTCGCGCACGCCGCGAGCGCAAGGCACACGAGGGGCAGGGCGATTTGCCTCAGGGCAGCCGCTCCAAGATCGCGGCGCGCAGGCGGTCGAGACCGTCGCCGCTCGCGGCGCTCACATCAAGCGCACCCGGCGGCAGGTCCGCGCGCGCGCCGTCGCCGAGCCGGTCGATTTTGTTGAAGACGAGCAGCGTCGGCTTTTCATCGACGTGCAGATCGCGTAAGATCGTCTCGACGCTCGCGCGCTGACGCGGCCAGTCGGGGTTCGAGGCGTCGATCACGTGCAGCAACAGATCCGCATTTTCGAGTTCTTCGAGCGTCGCGCGGAAGGCGTTGATGAGTTCCTTCGGCAGCGCCGTGATGAAGCCGACCGTATCGGCGAGGCGCACGTTGCGGCCGTCGCCGATGTAGACGCGGCGCAGCGTCGGATCCAGCGTCGCAAACGGCTGGTCGGCGACGAAGGCGGCGTTGCCGCCGGAGCCGGCGAGGCGGTTGAGCAGCGAGGACTTGCCGACGTTCGTGTAGCCGACGAGCGCCACGAACGGATCGCGCGCGCCGCCGGAGCGCCGGGTCGCGCGCTGCTTGCGCACGGTCTCGAGCTGCCGGGTGAGCAGCGTAACGCGGCCGGCAATCTTGCGGCGATCGACTTCGAGTTTCGTTTCACCGGGGCCGCGCGTCCCGACGCCGCCGCCGAGCCGCGAGAGCGCCGCGCCCGAGCCGATCAGGTTCGATTGCCGGTAGCGCAGCTGCGCGAGCTCGACTTGCAGTTGGCCTTCGCGCGAGCGCGCGTGCTGGGCGAAAATGTCAAGGATGAGCATCGTCCGATCGACGATCGGCAGCGGCACGATCTTCTCGAGGTTGATGCGCTGGCGTGGCCGCAGATCGTTGAATACGAAGAGCACGTCCGCGCCGAGCTCCTTGGCCCGCTCGGCGATCTCGTGCGCCTTGCCGCTGCCGAAGAGCGTGGCCGGATCGACGTGCGGCAGTTTCTGCACGACCTCGCCGACGACGTTCGCGCCGGCGGCTCGCGCGAGCGCCGCGAACTCCTCGAACTCCGGCGCCAGCGGCGCGTTCCGATCGCCGAGATCGACGGCGACCAAAAGAGCGCGCTGCGCGGGCGCAGCGACGGCGACCGTCAATGCAGCGCGGCTTTGAGCGGGGCGTGCACGTCCTCGCTCGTCACCCAGCCGTAGCGACCGTGATACGGCCCGCTCACGAGGCGAATGCCGACGGCATCGAGGGTTTCGTTTGCGTAGCGCGAGCGGATCAGATCCTTTTGACACGCGACGACTTGCGCGTGGGTGCCGGGCTTCGCGAGCAGCGTGTGCGAGATGACGTCGCGCGTGTCGCGCCAATTCCCGGCGGAATAATCGGCGACGCGCGCTTTGGAATCCCAGACGAAGACGTCGGGATCGAGATCGCTGGACTTGAGCACGACCTGAATGCCGGGCGGCAAGGTCGAACACGAGTCCGCGGGCGCGGGAGCCGCAGCGAGCAGAACGAGGGTGATGACGGCGGCAGTGCGGCACAGCACAATTCGTGGTTCCTCCCTCGCGGCCACGCCCTCCTGGCAACTCTTGCGCGCGCGGTGGGTACTAACCGGATATGCCCCCCTTCAAGCGCCTGTTTCGTCCGCTGGTGGCCGGCGCCGGTCTCGTCGCCTCGCTTGCCGCGATCAATCGCGGCTTGCGCAACGCGCCCTTGCCGACGAACGTGCTCGGCGGAACACCGCGGCGCTGGACCTGGCGGGGGTACGATATCTTCGTCACCGAGGCCGGCACCGGTTCCACGATCGTGCTCGTCCACGGGATCTATGCCGGCGCATCGTCGTACGAGTTCCGCTTCCTCTTCGAGCGGCTGGCGCGCACGCATCACGTAATCGCGCTCGATCTACTCGGCTGCGGTCTCTCGGCGATGCCGGCGATGACGTATTCGGCCGAGATCTTCGTCGAGCAAATCGTCGATGCGGTTGGTGAATTGACCGAGGGACCGGTGATGCTGGTGGGTTCCTCACTCGGCGGCGCGTATGCGATTCGCGCCGCCGCGCGCGCGAGCGACCGCATCTCGCATCTCGCCGCGATCTGTCCGACCGGTCTCGCCGGGATTCTCGATAAACGCCCGACCCCGACGCAAGCGGCCTTCGGACCACTGCTCCGCTCGCCGCTCGCGGGCGAGGGACTCTACAACGCGCTCGCGTCGCGGCCGTCGATCGGCTGGTTTCTGCGCACGCAAAGCTATGCCGATCCCGCCTCCGCCACGCCCGACGTGATCGAGCGCTACTATGCCGTCACGCATCAGCCCGGCGCTCGCTACGTCCCCGCTTCGTTCGTGTCGGGTGAGCTCAACTGCAGCGTTGCGCCCGATTTGCCGTTCGTCACGGCGCCGTTCCTCGTGCTCTGGGGCGACCGCGCAAGCAAGACGTCACCGGTGAGCAATGCGGCGGAGTTTCTCGCGCTCGCGCAGCGCGGGCAACTGGTCACCTTTGCGAACTCGGGGCTGCTTCCGCACGAAGAAGAGCCCGACGCAACCGCCGCCGCGATCAATCGCTTCATCTCGCCGCTGCGCGCCGTTTCCTAAACGTTACGGCGCGCCGGGGGCGGGTTCGGCGTTGCCGCTCATCCACGGCAGCGATGTCGGATCGTCGCCGGGGCTATTCGCGAGCGGTACGTACGGGCAGGGCTGATTTGCGGCGCTCGGCTGACACTGATACGTGAGGTGAATCGTCGTGTCGCCGGCTGGTGTTGCGAGCGGCGCGACGGCGGTTGAATAGCCGTCCGCATCGCCTTCGTGCGGGCTCGCATCGGCGACGGAATCGTCGGTCGGATCGCGCGCATCGCCGGTCTTGATGCCGGCGAGCATCGCGTACGGCGCGTCGGCGACGAGCCGGAAGGCGACCGTCTCCGTCTCTTGTGCGAGCAGCGGCGCCGCGGGGTCGGCAGCCGGATCGGAACCCCAGACGTCGACCGTGATCGACGCCGAGAGCCGCGACTCGGCGACCCAGGGCGAACACTGCGCCGCAATGACCGTGTCCGGGGCGTCCACGCCCAAATGCGGCGCGTCGGCGGAATCCGTGCATGACGGCGCCGCGAGCGTGGTGTTCGCGATATCTTCCGTCACGACGAACGGCGGGATCGATTCGGTGATCCGCGCCGGCGCGCCGACGGTGGCCGGATCGGCGAGCGCGGGCGGCACGGCCACCGCGGCGACGCTGTTCGCCGCATCGCGGGGCGGCGCGGCCGCGAGTTGCGCCGCGATGAGCGCCGCGATCTGCGCTTGGTAGCCGTCCACGGCGTGATGGAAGGCCGGCGCGACTGCGGCGTGCGCCGCCGCGTGAAGCGAGGCGCGTGCCGCGGCGCCGATTCCGGCGACGGCGACGCCGGTCGCGAGGACGAGGATCGTGAGCAAGAACGCGACCGGTGCGAGCATCTTATTGCTCCGCGGGTTCGCCGGAGAGCGGAGCGTACACGTGTGTCCCGGGCGCAAGCGCAGGCGGCGCCAGCGTTTCGTTCAGCGTGATCGTCGCGGTTTGTGTCGGTGCGCAGGCGGACGGCGGATAGGTCGCGGTGACCGCAACGGAGGTTCCGTTCGCGCCGGGCGCCGGCGGCGTGACCACCGTCGTCACGCCCACCGCGATGCGCGTGACTTCACCCGCGCCGCAGGTGACGGCCGGAACGCTGACCTGCGCCGTGAACGACGTCGTGCCGACTTGCAGCACGTACGTCGCATCGCCGGCTTGCGCGTAGGCGTTCACGCTCGCGCTCGCGGCGGACGTGTTCGCGATCGGCAAATAGGCGGCCGCGACACGCGCGCGTTCGAGCGCGTTGCGCGCAACCATCAGCGCGAGGTTCCGATTCGTTTGCGGCTCGCCGTTTTTCCCGAGCGCCGCAACGGCGCCGACGGCGCCGAGCCCGACGATCGCAACGACGGCGACGACCACGACCGTCTCGAGCAGCGTAAAGCCGGCTTCAGCCGTTTTCGTAGATCGCATTGCTCGTTCCGATCGCGTTGCACGATTGTTCGAATTGCACGAGTGCGGGATCGCTTGCGTGCACGGCGGCGATCGCATCCGCATCGTGCGTGAACGCGGGCGCCGTGGGCGGATTGCCCGGCAGATAGCGATCGGCGAGGTCCGGCGCGTACGGACCGACGGCACTCTGCCAATAGAACCGGTACGTGCGCGTGGTCGCGCTCGCCGGCGAACCATAGGTGAAGTCTTCGTAGCCCGAAGCCTGCCACGTTTGCGCGAACGTGCACAGGCCCGCCATCCCGTCCCCCTGATCGCACGCCGCTTGATCGAGCGCGACCGGCTTCGCGTTCGCGTCGATCACGACGGCGGTCGCATACTGACAATGCGAGACATCGGCACCGGAGAGAAACGGCGGCGGCGGCATCCCCGCACCGCACCCGCTGCGCAGCGCACACGCATAGGTCAGCACTTTTTGATACCCCGATGGCCGCACGCCGGGCGCGATGTCGAACGCCATCGCAGCGACCGAAGATGCAAGCGTGACTTCGACCATCCCGTTCCCGCCGGCGAAATCACTGCCGCTCGCATCCGCGACGTGCAGATCGATCGAAACCGCAAGGTTCGGATTCTGCGCCGCCGCGGCTTGCACGAACGGCGTGTCGGCCGAGCCGCCGAACGGATCCGTATGGCTTGCGACCTGTGCGAGCGAGAACGCCGCCGCGTTCATGCTTTGCACGCCGTCGACGACCGTGTTCGAATTCGCCGTTGCTACGCAGGGCACGATCGGCGACGACCCCGTCGTGCGCACGACGCTCGCCGCCACGCTTCCGCTCGCGGGCACGAGCCGGTAGCTCCAAAAATGATACCCGCCCGGGTCCTGCGAGACGAACTCCACCTCACTGCATGCCGTCGACGTGACCTCGATCGCGAGGGCCCCAAGCGCCTCGCTGCGCAACCGATCCCCGAACTGCGCCACCGCCGCGATCCCCGCTTGCCGGCTCTGGTACCGCGCCGTCACCCCATGCAGTTGCCGCATCAGCTCGAAGAGCACGATCGTCACGACCGCAAAGATCGCCGCCGCCACGACGATTTCGATCAGCGTGAAGCCGCGCTGCGCCTGCTGCTGGGACATGCCTCCTGCGGTGCCGCCAGATGCCGCAGACTAGTCCTCGGCAATGACGTGAACATTTGATTCGCGCAGCTCGCGATGGTAAGGTCTGACTATTCGACCCCCAGCATGGCACTCACCCAATCGAGGTTTGTCGATGGCACTAGCGTACCGGCCGTACCGATTCAGCCGCACCGACTATTACGCGATCGCCGGTTCGCTCGACTCGTCATTCCAGTATGAGCTCCTCGATGGGACGATTTATGCGGTGAGCCCAGCAAAGCCCCCGCATGCCGGGGTCGTGAAGTTCCTGGTCAAACAGATGCGCGCTCTACCGATCGAGTACGCGCTTTCGGTGCAAGATGTGTTGGAGATCGAGCCCGATTCCGCTCCGCAGCCGGACGTCGCCATCCTGCGAGATCGCCAAGACTCGTACGCCACGCGCCATCCGAACGGCGGAGACACGCTGCTCGTCATCGAGGTGAGCGATACCGAGCGAAACCCACGCGACAAGATGCGCGCATACATGCGCGACGGGCGGATTCCGCGCGCGTGGCGTGTCGATATCCCGTCGCGAACCATCGAAGTTTGGGAGCCCGGGAGCCCCGATGAACCCGTGAAACTTCTGCGCGATGCCGACGCGCTTCAATTCCAGAACGTCACGTTCACTGCGGCGGAATTGTTCGCTCGTCTCGGTTAGCACCGGGTATTCGAGATCGTCTCGCTTACGTCACCGGATTGAGGGGCGGCTTGCCGCTGAGAACCGCCACGACGTTCTCCGCGGCCATCAGGGACATCTTCGCGCGCGTTTCGTCGGTCGCCGATGCGAGGTGGGGGGTAAGCGTGACGTTGTCGAGCGTGAGCAATTCCGCGACGACCTGCGGCTCGCGTTCGAAGACGTCGAGGCCCGCGCCGCGGATGACGCCGTCGTGCAGGGCCTTGGCGAGCGCGCGTTCGTCGACGACGGCGCCGCGTGAGGTGTTCACGAGATACGCCGTCTTTTTCATCGCCGCGAGCTCGGCTCCGCCGATGTAGTGGTGCGTCGCGGGGAGATAGGGCACGTGCAGGGAGAGGTAGTCGCTCTGCGCGAGCAACGTTTCCTTATCGACGAAGCGGGCGCCGACGGCGTCTTCGGCTTTCGGGTCGGCTCGCTGCGCGTCGGTGTAGATGATGTGCATCCCGAAGCCCGTCGCGCGGCGCGCGACCGCCTGGCCGATCCGGCCGAAGCCGGCGATTCCGAGCGTGCGGCCCGCGATATCGCCGCCGTGGAAGCCCATGATCTGCCAGCCCGTCCACTGACCCGCGCGGATGTACCGGTCGCCCTCGCAGATCCGGCGGGCGGCGGCGAGCAAGAGCGTGAACGCGAGGTCCGCGGTCGCGTCCGTGAGCACGCCGGGCGTATTCGATACCTGCACGTTGTGACTGCGGGCAGCCGCGAGGTCGATGTTGTCGTAGCCGACCGCAACGTTCGCGACGATCTTCAAGCCGGGGGCCGCGTCCAGCAGCGCGGCATCGACTTTATCGGTGAGCAGCGTCATGATCGCGTCCTTGCCGGCCGCGCGTTGACGGAGTTCTTCCGGGGAATACGGGTGGTCGTCGGCGTTGAGCTCGACGTCGAACTGCGACGCCAAGAGATCGAGCCCGTCCTGCGGGATCCGTCGCGTCACCAACACCGTAGGTTTCCCCATTTTCTCCTCCGAAAGCGAACGACCGCCATGCAAACACGTTTCGATACGTCGATCTTCAAGAGCTATGACGTTCGCGGGATCTTTCCCGTGCAAATCAATGACGAGTTTGCTTACGCGATCGGCCGAGCGTTCGTGGAAGTTCTTGGACGCACCAACATCTGCATCGGGCGTGATATGCGTCCGTCCGGCGAATCGCTCATGGCGGCACTCACCAAAGGGGCGACCGACGCCGGCGCCGACGTCACGCAGATCGGCATGATTTCGACCGACTGCATCTATTTCGCGGTCGGTCACTACGGCTTCGACGGCGGCGTGATGATCACGGCATCGCACAACCCGGCCGAGTACAACGGTTTGAAATTTTGCCGCGAAGAAGCGATCGCGATCTCGCTCGAAACGGGCCTGGCCGAGGTGCGCGATCGCGCGATGGCCGGCGTGTTCGCGACGCCCGAGCGCACCGGCACCGTCAAACACCTCGACGTGCTCGAGGACTTCGCGCAGCACTGTCTCTCGTTCATCGACGATATCGCGGCGATCAAACCGTTCAAGATCGCGATCGACGCGGGCAACGGAATGGCCGGCTTGACCGTCCCGCACGTCTTCAAACACTTGCCGTGCGAAGTGATACCGATGTACTTCGAGCTCGACGGCACGTTCCCCAATCATCCGGCCTCGCCGATCGAGGCCGAGAACATGGTGGATCTGCAGCGTGCCGTGCGCGAGAACCACTGCGATCTCGGCGTGGCCTTCGACGGCGATGCCGACCGCATGTTCATCGTCGATGAAAAAGCCGAGTTGATCGGCGGCGACATCGTGACCGCGCTCGTCGGCATCGACACCCTGCGCCTCAACCCCGGTGCGAAGATTCTCTACAACCTGATCTCGAGCCGCAGCGTCCCCGAGGCGATCACGGCACACGGCGGGATCCCGGTGCGCAGCAAAGTCGGTCACTCGATCATCAAGAAGGTCATGCGCGACGAGAACGTCCCGTTCGGCGGCGAACATTCGGGCCATTTCTATTTCAAACGCAACTGGTACGCGGATTCCGGGATGATCGCGCTCATGCAATGCCTCAACGTTTTCAGCCGCGCCGACGGCCCGGTCTCGAGCGTGATCGCACCGATCGACAAGCGTTCGCGTTCCGGTGAGATCAATTCGCGGGTCGCGGACATCCCCGCGAAACTTCAGCGCCTGCAAGAGCACTATGCCGACGCGCAGATCGATCGGCTCGACGGGATCACCATTTCGTATCCCGATTGGTGGATGAACGTGCGCGCCTCGAACACCGAACCCCTCATCCGCCTCAACGTCGAGGGCGATAGCGTCGCCCTCATGGAGCAGCATCGCGACGAGGCACTCGCGCTGATCCGCGATTGACCGACTCCCCGCTCGAGCGCTACCGGGCAGCGCGCGACGCCGCGGTCGGAGCGCTGGATGAACTGCGGGGGACGATCGGCGCGGATCCGATCTGGTACGGTGCCGCCGACGACCTCCAGACCCTCGAACGCAGCGCGGAACGCTTGCGCGACGGTCGTTTCATCCTCGCGGTCGTCGGCGAATTTTCGAGCGGAAAGTCGTTCTTGCTCAACGCCTTGCTCGGCAAGGTGCAGCACGAGGAGCGGCTCGGCTCGCAGCGGATCGTCGGTCTGCTGGCGACCGACATCAATCCCTCGACGGCAACGATCACCGAACTCTCGTACGCGCGCGAGGAGATCGCGATCGCGCACTATCCCGACGGTCGCGAGGAACGCATTCCGCTCGGGCGCCTCGCGCGCTTCATCGCGGTGGGTGAAGAGGCGAAGGTGCACGACGCGACGACCGACGAGCGCGGCGCGCCGGACATCGTGCGCATCGGCGTCGACTCCGCCTTTCTCGAGAACGGCTTCGTCGTCGCGGACACACCGGGACTCGCATCGATCAATCCGGCCCACCGGCGCGCGACCCTCGCCTATCTGCCCGGTGCCGACGCCGTGCTGTACCTGATCGACACGCAGCAGCCGTTCACCGACGGCGACGCCTCGTTTCTCGGGATCGTGCGGCGCTACATCGAGAGCATCTTCATCGTGCAGACGAAGATCGATCTGTGGCGCATGCGCGACGGGGAACGCGAAGCCTGGCAGCACGCCTCGGCGCGCATCGTCGCGCAAGCCGCCGTTCACGCGCCCGGAACGCCCGTCTTCCCCCTCTCGGCGCGCGACTATGCCGAAGGCTTCCTGACCGGGAACGACGATCTGCTCGCGCAGAGCCGGTTCCGGGAATTCCTCGCCGCCCTCGACGCATCGCTGGTCGCGACGACGGGGCGCTCGCGCCTGCGCCGCGCCGCGGCCGACGCGCGCCGCATCGCAACGGGCGCCGCCGACGCTTGCGCGCGCGAAGCGAACGCTCGCGAAACGCCCCCCGACGCGCTCGAAGCGCAGCGCGCCGCGCTCGTTCCGGCGCTCGACGCGCTCGATCGGAGCGTCGCCTCTGCCGAGGCCGCGCTCGCGGCCGAAGGACGCGCGCTGCAGGCCGAGATCGTCGCGGGCGGTACGGCGATGCGCGATGGCCTGCAACGGACGCTGGGCCGCGCGTTCGACATCGCCGACGTCGCGCGCTTGCGCGACCGGGCGAAACTGCACATCATCGTCGACGAAACGCTCGCGGCCGCGATCGGCCGATTCGCCGGAGACACCGCCGACGCCGTCGGACGCCGGCTGCGCGAGGCGGCCCGGCGGGCAGTCGGGACGATCGTCGCGGCCGGCTCGGATGCGGATTCGGGCGGCAACCTGCGCGGCTTACTCGAGGCACTTAGCGCAGAGCGGCTGCCGGTCACCGAAGACGCCGCGTACGCCTTCGGCGGTGATGCCGCGAGCGGGACCTGGAGCACCGATCTCGAGACCGGTCTGCGCTCCTCGATCGTGCTTGGGGCGCTCGGCGGACCGGCGGTTGGGCTCGTCGAGGCGATTGCCGCGGGCTTTCGCTCGGCCCAGCAGGGCGCGTATATGAAGCGTGAGTTGCTCGCCGACTTGGATGCCCGCTTCTTCCCCGGCTTCGATCGCGAGATCGCGGCCTACGTCGAGACGATCGCGCAACGCGTCGCCGCCGTCGGCGAGCGGCTCGCGGCCCGCGCGGCGGCGATCGCGCCGCGTTTGCGGAGCGAAGCGCTCACGGTGATCGAACGAGCGCTCGCCGCTCACGCAGGTGGAGCCGATGCGTCCGCAGCCGCCGCGGCCCGAGTACGCGCCGAGCAGGTGACGGCGATCGCGACTCGGATCGACACGATCAGCGAGACCTTCGCCCGCACCGCGCGCCTCGAACGCGCGGAGCTTGCGGATCCCGCCGTCCCGCTCGACGATCGCGCCGGCCGCGAGCGCATCACCGCGTCCGAGAGCGCTCGCTTCGACCCCCAAACCTACGAGCACGGGCTCAACCCGCGGCGCTGGCGCGTCGCCGTCGTCGGAGCGTTCAAACGCGGAAAATCGAGCCTCATCAACGCGCTTGCGGGTGAGAGAATTCTGCGCGATGAGGGAAACGATGCCGAGATGCATTTCCCCGTTCACGTGCGGTACGGACCGGAGGTTCGCGCGTACGTCCTCGGCGACGATGCCGGTTGGAATCCGATCGAGCTCGATGCGATGCTCGAGCGGTCCGCCGGCGCGCCGGTGCTGATCGAAGTCCCGTGGTCGCTGCCGCGCGAGCTCGTGCTCGTTCATACGCCCGCGTTCGATTCCGGCTTTTCACTCGCCGAACAAATCACGCTCGCAGCAGCCGGCAGCGCAAGCGAAATTCTCGCGCTCTTCTCGCGGCAACTTTCCGATCGCGAACTCGATTTGTATGGACGCATGAGTCAACTCGGAAAACCGATGACGTTCGTTCACACGATCGCGGACAACGAAGAATCGGCCGAACGGCGCAACGTCGTTTCGCTTGCCGATCGCTATCTGCGGGAGCGCGCGATCGTGCCGCAACGCATCTTCACGACCTCGACGACCGACTACCGCTCGGCGCATGCCGAGCAGCGCGCGCCCGCCGGCTGGAACGAACTCGGTGCGCTTGCCACGACGCTGACATCCCACGCAGAGGAACACATGCAACGGCTCGAGCGCGCGCAGCGCGAAGCGCAAGAACAAGCGCGGCTCGCGTCGCGTGTAAACGTGGCTGCTCCAAATGGACAGTCTACGTCGTTCTTCGGCCGCTTTTTCGGGCGAAAGTAGCCGAGGGTCGCCCCGATGTTCTCCCGAACCCGGACCGACGTGTCCGACTCATTCATCCTCGGTCCCGCCCGGCTCGCTGTCGGCGACGGCTTCCTGATCCGTGGACGGCTCGCGATCGAACGCGGCCGGATCGCCCGGATTCTGCCCGAAGACGGGACGAGCGACATGGGCTTGCCGCGTGACGCGATCGTCGCCCCCGGGCTCATCGACGTCCACACCAACGGCGCCGACGAGATGCTCTTCAATCGCGATCAAGGGAACGCGGTCGAGGTCGCCGCGCGCGCGTATGCGCGGATGGGAGCCACGGGCTTCGTGGCCTCGATCATGACGGCGCCGTGGGAATCGATGATGCACGCGGCATCCGAGGTTTCGGAGGCGGCGAATCAACTCGAAGAGTCGCCCGAGAAGATCGGCGCGCGCTGCCTCGGGATCCACTTCGAGGGGCCGTTCCTCAACCCGAAATTCCGCCGCGTGCATCGCGGTGAGTGGATCGTCGCCCCGACACTCGAGCGCGCCAACGAGATGATCGAGGCCTGCCGCGGTGCGCTCGTGATGGTGACGATGGCACCGGAGGTCGATGGCGCGGACGAAGTCACGCGACTCTTCTTCGATCAAGGCATCGTCTGCTCGGCCGGCCATACGGCGGCACACTATCGCGAGGGCGTGCTCGCGATCGGTCTCGGATTCCGGACGCTCACCCATGCATTCAACGCAATGCCGCCGCTCGATCACCGCGAGCC
>Ga0116230_10003069_pt1 | contig 16208 bp, 13 predicted proteins | sample S1TSphfallax_3_FD_88678 | JGI IMG/M metagenome (GOLD analysis project Ga0116230, IMG submission 88678) | Host-associated microbial communities from peat moss isolated from Minnesota, USA - S1T2_Fd - Sphagnum fallax MG | ecosystem: Host-associated > Plants > Peat moss > Unclassified | place... | reverse complement strand
TTTTGTTGCGACGCAGCAAATACGTCTATCGCATTAACTTGAGTCGCTTTCTCATAGAAGAGCTTGAATTGGGGTTCGAGAGCGACATAAGTATGAATTTCATTTAATTAGGCCTCGAAATGGCATCAAATCTTTGAAATTGCGCATTATGTGCCAGGAATATATTATGTTACGAATTACAAAATATGATATTTGTCACTGGACATTTTAAAGTCGGCCGCTGCTAATGGCACGGAAAATGGCCTTGGTGAGACGTGCCATGCGCTGTTCCAGCAAAGTCCTGTGAATCTCGAAATCCGCTTTCACGGTGCTTGGATCGATGAAACGATAGGTCGAATCGAGGATCAGTGCCAAAGCCCGCTTCGGATCGATCGGATCAAATCCCTGCGCGCCGATGGCCTCATCGAGAATCCGGCGCATTTCAGCGTCGCGCCGCCCATAATGCCTGCGCGCGACCGCGGCGCCCTGAACCGAGGCCGAGGCGAAGAGCGAAAACACGGCGGGGTCCGTCTCGATTTTGTCGCGATAGGCGCGATGGAGCGCGAAGATCAGCCGTTCAAGCTTGTCGAAAGCTGGATCGGGTGCATCCGCGATGACATGCAATCCAGCCTCGAGCGGCTTCAACCAATTGGCGCTGATCTCTTCGATGAGTGCCGTTTTGGAGGGATAATAACGATATATATTGGCATGCGACATGCCAGCTTCAGCTGCGATACGCAAGATCGTGGTCCGCTCGACGCCATGACGTCTGATGTGATCGGCGGCGATGTCAAGGATGTGGACGTCGGCCGGCGGCTCCGCCGGATGCGGGTCGCGCAGGCGCAGGAGCTTTTTCAAGCGGCGCCTTTTTCGGGTTTTCCGGCGGTACTGAGATTATGTCTCGACGAGGCCACTTGTATCACCCGATCCGATCGAGCTTGCCATGCCATGCGGCAAGGCAAGATAACTCAAAGAACGCATTTCCATCAGCCGCGAAGCCGTCCGCCGGAATTCGAAGGCCTCCCGCCCCTCGGTGCCGCGAAAAAGCGCGCTGGGCTCGGCAGCGGCGGAAGCAATCAGCTTTACATGCTGATCATAAAGCGCATCGATCAAGATTGTGAAGCGGACGGCTTCATTGCGTGCTGCCGCTTCGATGACAGGAATATCGTCGAGGATTAGCGTATGAAACGTGCGCGCGATGGCAAGATAATCCTGAGGCCCTAAAGCATTTTCACAAAGATCTTTGAAATCGAAACGCGCTACATTGGCGCGGCTTTCTGGGATGAGGAGGCTGCGCCCAAGCACGGGCAAATGGGTCGGCGTGCCATGCTCGGAGCCGGTCAAAGCTTTAAAGGCTTTGCTCAAACATTGCCGTGCCTTGGCATCGGCCGGTACATAATAGACCACCGCGTCTTGCAGTTTTTCAAGCCTGAAATCGGTGCGCGCCGCGAGTTCGGTGACTTCCATCTTTTGCCGGAGAAGATCGATGAAAGGCAAAAACAGCGTCCGGTTCAAACCATCTTTATAGAGTTCGGACGGTTCCACGTTGGATGTCGCGACGATGATCGTGCCGCGCTGAAATAAAGCGTTGAACAGCCGTCCGAGAATCATCGCATCTGTAATATCGGTGACCGCGAATTCATCGAAACACAAAAGCCAAATGTCATTTGCAAGGGCTTCGGCGACGGGCGCGATAGGATCGTCGCCTTTGACCTTGCCGTTCTTCGCCATCTGCCGCCACGCATGAATGCGTTGATGAACCTCAGCCATGAAAGCATGAAAATGAACGCGTCTCTTATGTGAAATTTCAACGGCATCGAAGAAGAGATCCATCAGCATGGTTTTGCCGCGCCCGACCGATCCCCAGATGTAAATTCCGCGCGGAGGTACGGACTGCTGCTTTGTTCCGAAGACCCAGCTGAGAGCGCCGGTTTTGCGGGCTGGCCTATAATCGGCGAGAGCCTCTGCCAATTTTTCGAGCCGGTTCAATACATCCAATTGCGCGCGATCGCGTTCGAGATGTCCTTGTTGAACGGCGTTTTCGTAGCGGTCGCGAAGTATGGACAAGGGCTTTGGGCTTGCGTTTGGGGCCGGCGGACTTTGTTTGCAATGATCAAATCGGCGGCCAAGTGACTCACGAACGAGGACGGCGCGTGCATATGATGATTGGCTTCCTCACATCGTCTGCCAATCATCGGCTGGTTATTCGCATGACCTTTAGCCCGCCTTTTCGAATTTGTATAAAATGGCAATTTGCGTCCGAATGGAAAAGACGCTTCACGCGCAAAGTCGAACCAAGATCGCGGTCGATGTACAAGATAGTCTTTCGGCTTGGCTGCGGCATGCACGCGCAGGCGTGAGCCCGTCGCAATGTGCCTATCGCAATGTTAAGACAAGTTTCGGCCCTCATCCGCCGATATGTTATAAATTCTTTCGGCTCAGCTTGATTTGATGGCGGTCTCAAAATTAAATCGCGAGCCTGTGGGGCGAATCGAGAACCAGAAGAATGATGAAATCGAGATGTCTGCTAAGTGCGTTCGGTATTTTGCCTTTGGGCTTTTTTTTCGCAGGGGGGGCAGTTAGCATTTTATCCTCGGCTTCCGCGGCGCCTTTGATGCTTGAACTGTCCGCGCCGCCGATCGTCCCGAATGTAACTCCCGTCGTTGTGTTCGGCAAAAATAGCCGCCGGACTATCGATGAGTTCGCCGCCGAAAACCGGCTCAATCCCGCTGTCTTGCACCGCACCTATGCTGCATCCGGTCTGATCGAATGCGGAAATCTGCATGGCGCCGGACAATTGACTCTCACCGATCAAGTGGTGACGACAGCGGCGCATGTCTTCTTTGACGAAAAAGGCGTGCCGACAGCGAAATCCTGCCTTTTCGTGCTGGAGACAGACGGCAAACAGATCAGTGTGCCGATCGATCTCTCTACGATTGTCGCGGGCAGCACCGACCCTTACGCTGTCGCGGAAGTGCACGATTGGGCCGTTGCGCGGCTCACGCGGCCGGTCGAAGGCGTGCAGCCTTACGGTATTGCCGACGCGCCGAGCGCCAATCTTCCAGTTGAGTTTGTCGCGCGCGGCCATATCGATTGGGGTGAAGGTCACCGTCTTTCGATGGAAAAATGCCATCTCCACGATCAGCTTGCGATTGGCAAGGAAGGGACGCGCGAATTCTCCTTCGATTGCGATACGGGCGATGGTGCCTCCGGCGGCGCGGTTTTGGCGCAGACGGAAAAGCCGGAAATCACCGCCGTTCTCGTCGGCTGGACAAGCAATAGGCCCTTCCACGCGGCGCCCTTTTCCCCGACGCATTATAATTTCGTTGTGACGATGGAAGGCGCGTTCCGCCAAGCCGTGCAGGCGGCAGCCAATAAGGTGATCGTCGCTAAATGAAGGGTTAAAGTGAGATGGCTGTCCGGCCTGCCGCTCGATTCGGTGAGCCAGCGCATGCCGTCATTCTGGGTAAGGTTAGACAATTAAATAATGTTAACCGGTGGTTTACGCGCTGTGTACGATGCTGCGCGAGGCGTTAATCGCATTTCTCGTTAAATTCAAACGATTCAGTCATCAGTTTAGGGCATTGATGGGCTCCATTGGTTGCCGCTTCAAATCCATGTGCAACATGCGGAGCGCCACGGAGAGGCTGAATGCGCATCGCGCTTGTTCATTATTGGCTAGTGGGCCTGAGAGGCGGCGAAAAAGTTCTGGAAGCCATTTGCGACATTTATCCAGAGGCGGATATTTACACGCATATTTATGATGCGGACGCTGTTGGGCCAGTGATCCGCGCCCATAAAGTCATAACGACCTTCATTTCCAGATTGCCCTTCGCACGGCGTCTTTACCGTTCCTATCTGCCGCTGATGCCTTTTGCCTTGGAGGCGCTCGATCTATCTCAATATGATCTCGTGATCTCTTCCGAGTCTGGCCCTGCCAAGGGCGTTCTCACGCGCCCCGATGCAATTCACGTTTGCTATTGCCATAGCCCGATGCGCTATCTGTGGGATCAATATGAGCTTTATCGCGCGTCGGCGGGCCCCCTCGCACGAATGATGATGCCGGTGCTTTCGCCGTTTCTACGGCTTTGGGACGTGATTTCCTCCAACCGCGTAGATCATTTCATCGCCAATTCGCGGTTTGTGGCGAAACGGATTCAAAAGACCTACCGGCGTGAGGCCGAAGTGATTTTTCCTCCGGTCAAGCTGGAAGAATATAGTATCGAAGATCATCCGGCGCTCGACTATTATTTTTTCATCAGCCAGCTCGAAGCTTACAAACGCGCCGACATCGTCATCGAAGCGGCCAACCGGCTGGGGCGCCGTTTGATCGTGGTCGGCGGCGGCAGCGAAGAAGAACGGCTTCGCAAAATCGCAGGCCCCAGCGTGACATTCCTTGGGCGGCAGACCACGGAGGAAATCGCCAAGCTCTACAAAAATTGCCGGGCGCTGCTCTTCGCGGGCACGGAGGATTTCGGCATTATTTTTCTGGAAGCCATGGCCTCTGGGCGTCCCGTCATCGCCTATGCCGCGGGCGGAGCGCTCGATGCTGTGGTCGAGGGTAAGACAGGTCTTTTTTTCAAGGAGCAAACGTCCGAGGCCCTGTCTCAGGCGATTCTAAGTTTCGAGGAAAAATCTGAGACCTTCGATCCAAGGGCTATCCGCGCCCACGCCGAGGCCTTCGGCACGGAAACGTTCAAGAGCAATTTTAAAGCGGTGATTGACCGGCTCTGCGCGCAGATCACGCGTTAGATCATCCCGCCTTCAGGTAGAATCACTTGAAGGTGCATAAGATGATCGGCATTCGGAGATTTTAGATCGCTTTCCGCTTGGGTGGACTCACCTAAGCGATAAGAATTCGCTCCAAATCAATATGTCGGAGCATGCTCTTTTCGCAAAACCGCGCACAGTTTTGCGGAACATGCTCTAAGTTGTTCAAACTCAATGACTAAACGATAGAAGCCCGCTATGCTCAGGAGCACGCGGCCAAGCCCGGCCATTTGGCAGCCGTCTTGCTTGTTCTCTTACATCCCAAAACGTCATAAAAGAGAATGAAAGGGATGCTATCTCCCAATTTGCGAGGACTATGAGCCAATATTCAGATCATCCTGCCGTTTTAGCAGGCTCATCGGCGAGCGAACCTTCGCTTGAGCGGAATCCGCCGCGCCGCAAACTCCATGTCAAATCTTATGGCTGTCAGATGAATGTCTACGATGCCCAGAAGATCGCGGATCTTCTGGAATCGGAAGGCTATGATGAGACGGCGGATGAGTTCAATGCCGATCTTGTGGTCTTGAATACGTGCCATATCCGGGAGCGGGCATCGGAAAAGGTTTTTTCTGAATTGGGCAAGCTGGCGCTTCGCAAAAAAGAGCGCAGGGCTTCCGGCCTTGAGACGCGAATCGTCGTTGCTGGCTGTGTGGCGCAAGCCGAAGGCGGGGAGATCCTGCGCCGCCAGAGAGCGGTCGATCTGGTTGTCGGGCCGCAGAGCTATCACCATTTGCCGGAGCTTTTACGTCAGGCCGCGGATGCGCCGGGCATCGTCGATACGGAATTTCCGATCGCCGATAAGTTTGCTTTTCTGCCGCGGCCGGCTGCTGACAAGATCGCAGGACGCGGCGTCTCCGCTTTTATCACCGTGCAGGAAGGCTGCGATAAGTTTTGCAGCTTTTGTGTCGTGCCTTATACGCGCGGCGCGGAAATGTCCCGGCCCGTCGCAGCGCTCCTGGCAGAAGCAGGCATACTTGCCGAAGCGGGCGTTCGCGAAATCATTCTGCTGGGCCAAAACGTCAATGCCTATCATGGGCTTGATGAAACGGGAGCCATGGTTTCATTCGCCCGGCTTTGCGCGCGTCTGGCGCAGGTGCCGGGGATCGAGCGCATCCGTTACACGACGAGCCATCCCAACGATATGGATGCGGATCTGATCGCGGCGCATCGCGATCTTCCGCAACTCATGCCGTTTTTGCACCTGCCTGTGCAATCTGGTTCCGACCGAATCCTTGCCGCGATGAACCGCAAACATGGGCGGGCCGATTACATCAAGCTCATCGCCGATATTCGCGCCGCCAGGCCGGATATTGCCTTGTCGTCCGATTTTATCGTCGGATTTCCGGGCGAAACAGAAGCAGACTTCGAAGCGACTCTCGATTTGATCGATGAAATCGGTTTTGCCTCGGGCTATTTCTTCAAATATTCGCCCCGCGCGGGGACGCCTGGTGCCGATCTGCCCGATCAGGTCAGCGAAACGGTGAAGAGCGAACGGCTGGCGCGGTTGCAGGCCGTGATCGAGGCACAGAACGATCGTTTCAACAAAGCGATGATCGGGCGCAAGGTCGATGTCTTGTTTGAAAAGCCAGGCCGTCACGCTGGGCAGATCGGCGGCAAGTCACCTTATTTTCAGGCCGTGCATGCCGATGGTCCCCGGCATCTGATCGGTCAGATTTGCCCTGTCGAGATTACGGCGACCGGATCGAATTCCCTCTATGGGCGGCTTATCTTCCCGCAAGGAACAAGCGAGGTAACGGCTTGAGACCAGACCGTATGCAATCATCGTTGCGCGCCGAAGCGGTTGCTTCCGTCAGGGAGGCAAGACTCATGGAAACAAGACTCACGGAAACACGACCCGCGGAAATCAGCGTGTCCTTCGACGATAATCGCCTGGCTTCTCTGGTCTTTGGCCAATATGACGAAAATCTTGCGAAGGTCGAACGCAGGCTCGGCGTCATTGCGCTCGCCAACGGCAATCATGTCACGATCAAGGGACCGGTCGAGGCGTGCGAACACGCGCGGCTCGTTTTGGCAAACCTCTCGGCGCGTGCGCGCCAAGGGCAAGCGTTGACACCTGGCGACGTCGATGGCGCGATCGAAGAAGGCGCTTTGCAAGGCAGTCTTTTTCCGCGCGAGGCCGATTCGGGCGGAATCGTTTTCGAGCAAATCCGCACGCGCAAAAAGAGCCTCGTGCGGGCCCGCAACGCGGCGCAAGATCTGTATATGCGGACGCTCAAACGCGACGAACTCGTGTTCGCGGAAGGGCCAGCCGGGACCGGCAAAACCTGGCTCGCCGTCGGCTTCGCCGTGGCCTTGCTGGAACAAGGCATCGTCGAGCGCTTGATCTTGTCGCGGCCCGCGGTTGAAGCCGGAGAGCGGCTTGGCTTCTTGCCTGGAGACATGCGCGACAAGGTCGATCCCTATCTGCGTCCGATCTTCGATGCCTTGAACGATTTCATGGATGCGCGCGTGGTCGAACGCGGGATGCAATCCGGCATGATCGAGGTGGCGCCCCTCGCGTTTATGCGCGGCAGAACTTTGACGAATGCCTGCGTGCTTCTCGATGAGGCACAGAACGCGACATCCATGCAGATGAAAATGTTTCTCACGCGTCTCGGCGAAGGCTCGCGTATGATTATCACTGGCGATCCGACCCAGACGGACTTGCCGCCTGGACAAAAATCGGGGCTCGCCGAGGCCATCGATCTTCTATCCGGGATTGAAGGAATAGGGCACGTGGTCTTCAAAGAAGGCGATGTTGTCCGCCACGATCTTGTACGGCGGATCGTCGGTGCTTATGAGGCTGCCGCGCGCGCCAGAGGCGGTGCTGGCACGCGGGAGGGCCCGGTGCGATGAGCCTTCCCGTATCAAATCCGTCTGCTGCGAGCCTCGCTCCGGCGAGCTTTGCTCTCGATATCGCGGTCGAAAGCGACGATTGGCGACGTTTGGAAAATATAGAAGAGCTTGCCGAAACAGCGATCGGCGCGGCTGTTCTCCGCTGCGGTGTGAAAATCCCCGCGGGGGCTGAGATCAGTATTCTTCTCTGTGACGATGCCTTTATCCGAGATCTCAATCAAAAGTGGCGCGGCATCGATAAGCCGACCAATGTTTTGTCCTTTCCCGCCGGGGATACCTCCGTTTTGGGCATGCTTTTGGGCGATATTATCATCGCCTATGAAACCGCCCAGCGCGAATCGGCGGAAGAGCAAAAGCCGATGCGGGCGCATGTGACCCATCTGCTCGTCCATGGTTTTTTGCATCTGATCGGATATGATCATCTTATTGCTGCCGAGGCGGAAGAAATGGAAGCGCTGGAACGCGCCATTTTGGCCGATCTTGGCATTGACGATCCTTATCAGGGAGCCTTCGTCCAGATCGCCGATTCATGATGATGAGCGAACATGACACGCGTGCCATAGGTGAAATGCGAGGCGACAGGCCGCAGCCCGCCAAGCAGAGCCTGTTCGAACGTATCCGTGCCGCCTTTGGCCTCGGCGGTGCATCGATTCGCGACGATATCGAAGATGCTTTGGCGGCGACATCGACTGAAGCCGATCTTTCGGCGCAAGAACGCGCCATGCTTAAAAACGTTCTCGATCTCCACGAAGTCAGGGTCGAGGATTTGATGGTGCCGCGTGCCGATATAATCAGCGTGGCGATCGATGCGACCTTATTTGAAGTTCTTTCCACCTTCCGGACGGCGGGACATTCGAGGCTGCCGGTCCATGGCGACACGCTCGACGACCCGCGCGGGATGGTCCATATCCGCGATTTTCTCAACTATATTACAGGCGGCGCGGATGGCGCTCCGCCGCCGTCTGCTTCCGCCGATCGTCACGCCGATACCGGGAAAATCCCTTCGAAGCTGCCCGACATCGACCTGTCTTTGCCATTGTCGCAGGCAAGGATTTTACGGCAGGTGCTTTTCGCACCTCCCTCGATGCCCGCTTTGGACCTGCTGGTGAAAATGCAATCGACGCGAACCCATATGGCGCTCGTGATCGATGAATATGGCGGGACCGACGGCCTGGCGTCGATCGAAGATATTGTTGAAATGGTCGTCGGCGATATCGAAGACGAACATGATTTGGACGAAGGGCCGGACATAGAGGCTGCACCCGATGGAACGTTCATAGCGAATGCCCGCGCGACGCTCGAAGATGTGTGGCAAACCTTGGGCGTCAATCTCGACGTTTTAGGCGATGCGGAAGACGTCGATACGCTCGGCGGATGGGTCACGGCTTTAGCCGGACACGTTCCAGTACGAGGCGAGATCATTGCCGAGGGCGATTTTGAATTTTCCATTCTCGATGCCGATCCGCGCCGCGTTAAAAAAATCAAAATTCAAAGATGCGCCGACCCGGCGCTGGCACCTCTTCCTTCCGCGGGAGTGGCGGAGCGTGAGTAGCGCTTTGGCCGCGACGCTTTAATCCTCGACGTTTTTTCATCCAAATATTGACGTTGAAGATCAATCTGCTGCCTCCGAGCTCAGCCCCGAACAAGACCGATGCGGGTAGAATGACAGCCACAGGTTCCCAATCACAGGCACAAAAAGGTGTGCCGATCATGCTCCGAGTCGCCGAGACGGTCATGCTGGCAGATGGCTGGCGCCGCCGCCTCATTGCTTGCGGCGCGGGCGCGGCCGGTGCGCTTGCCATGGCGCCGGTCGATTTCTTTCCGGCGATGATCGTCCCTATGACGGCCGCCGTCTGGCTTCTCGATGGATCGGCTGAAGCCGGTATGCGCCGCATGAAATCATTGTTCAGCGCCTTCGGGATCGGGTGGTGGTGGGGCTTTGGCTATTTCCTGGCGGGGCTTTGGTGGCTGGGAGCCGCCTTTCTCGTCGAGGCTGATAAGTTTGCCTGGGCGCTTCCGCTTGGCGTGATCGGTCTTCCAGCCGTCCTTGCCTTTTTTCCAGCCTTCGGATTTGCGCTGGCGCGGCTTTTATGGCCGGCGGGGCCCGGGCGCGTTTTGGCGCTCGCGGCTGGTCTTGGTCTTGCCGAATGGATACGCGGCCATGCGTTTACCGGGTTTCCCTGGAATGCCTTCGGCATGGCGCTCGGCGGCAATCTTGTCACCGCGCAAGCGGCTTCTCTCATGGGGCTCTATGGCCTGACGGTCATCGCCATTGCGATCTTCGCGGCCCCTGCGACGCTGATCGACCGCAAAACCGGCGGGCGCTGGATACGCACTCCCGCGGGACTTGCGCTCATCGCTTTTCTTGGCCTCGTCCTTTTTGGCGGCATCAGGCTTTCCGCGGGCACAACCGCCTTGGTCAAGGGCGTCAACATAAGGATCATGCAGCCCAATCTGCCGCAGGACGCCAAATTCCGGCCGGAAAATAAGGACGCGATCCTGAACCATTATCTTGGCCTATCCGATCGGTCGACGGGTCCGGCTCACACGGGTTTGGCTGACGTCTCCGTGCTGATCTGGCCGGAGTCGGCGTTTCCTTTCATCTTGTCGCGCGATCCGCAGGCGCTTGCGCAAATAGGGTCGACGCTATCGCCCAATAGCATTCTTGTCACAGGCGCGGCGCGGCAAGAAGACCGGCCCGCCGATAAAGAAAATCATATCCCTGCGCAGTCTCTTTTCTTCAATGCGATACAGGTCATTGCCAAGGGCGGTCTCATTCTGGAAAGCTACGATAAGGTTCATCTCGTTCCATTCGGGGAATATCTTCCCTTCGCCGACATCCTCACCAAATTCGGATTGCATCATTTTGTCCATATTCCCGGCGGTTTCACACCGGGAACGACACACAGGCTTCTGAGCGTTCCAGGGCTTCCACCCGCGGTGCCGCTCATTTGCTATGAGGCGGTCTTTTCCGGTGACGTTCTGCCGCCGCCGCTGCCGGGCGAGCACCCTGGACTGCTTCTCAATCTCACCAATGATGGATGGTTCGGCAATACGGCTGGCCCCTATCAGCATTTCGCTCAGGCCCGGCTGCGGACCATCGAAACGGGATTGCCGTTGGTGCGCGCAGCCAATTCGGGAATATCTGCGATCATCGATCCCTATGGAAGGATATTGTCCGAACTATCTCTCGGTAGAGACGGACTATTGGATGGCGGCCTTCCGCAACGGATCGATCAGCCAATATTTGCTCATCTCCCATTCATCTCGCCCTTTTTAGTTTGGCTTTCTACGTTGTTTGGCTGCTTCATCTTCCGTCGGAGGATTTGATACACATAATTAGTCGCGTATACGTTGTATTTTTTTAAAAATACACGTTCAATTGTTTTTTACTATCAAGTTCAATGGATTGCTAAGCGCTCTCTCTTCAAATAGGAGGCGGCAAGATCCAGTGGAGACGATCTTTTTTGAAAAAAATGCCGAACCCGATCGATTTGCATGTGGGTAGCCGTGTCCGTATGCGCCGTATTTTGCTCGGCATGAGCCAGGAAAAGCTGGGTGAGGCTCTCGCCCTTACTTTTCAACAGGTGCAAAAATACGAAAAGGGCACTAACCGCATCGGTGCGAGCAGGTTGCAGCAAATCGCCAAAATCTTGAACGTTCCGCCGGGTTTCTTCTTCGATGGCGCGCCTGAACTGCACGGGCAAGCGCTCGAACCGGCGCATGCCGAATTCGCAGAAGACGACGAGGGAACCGCCTATATCGTCGATTTTCTGGCGACCGCTGAAGGCGTGCGGCTCAATAAGGCTTTTGCGCGCATCCATAATCCCAAAATCCGCAAGCGCATCATCGATCTTGTCGCAAGTTTATCCGACGAGGACGAAGCCGAGGCGGCCGACATCCACGAGTCGTGATCGCACTCCTAAACCTGAGTGTCTCAGATCGGCCTGGATCACGCTGTGATCGATTCTAAAAGTTTAGCGAACGCTTTAGCGTTCGCTATAACGAACATATCCGCTATAAACGCTTGACCAAACGAACGATTTATTTGAAAGTTTTGCGGCAGGCGACTCCACTGCCTGCCGCATCCGGCTGCGTCGCGCGACGCTGTTTGCCGATGCGAACTTTGCCCCCGCCTATTGGAGCTTTCCGTGATCCGCGAAACCTATCTTTTCACCAGTGAGTCGGTTTCCGAAGGTCATCCGGATAAGGTCTGCGATCGCATCTCTGACGAAGTCGTGGATTTGTTCTTTCGTGAAGGCGAGAAGGCGGGCGTCGATCCATATCAAACGCGTGTGGCTTGCGAGACTTTGGCGACGACAAACCGCGTCGTCATAGCAGGCGAGGTGCGTGGCGCGGCTATTCCCGCGGAAGCGATCGAAGCGGCCGCGCGCGATGCAATCAAGAACATTGGATACGAGCAGGACGGATTCCATTGGAAGAATGCCGGCGTCGAAATTCTGCTCCACGCGCAATCCGCCGATATCGCGCAGGGGGTCGATGCGGCGGGTAACAAGGATGAAGGCGCGGGCGACCAGGGAATCATGTTTGGCTATGCCTGCCGGGAAACACCCGAGCTTATGCCAGCGCCCATCTATTACGCGCATAAGATCCTCGAACTTTTGGCGGCTGAGCGCAAAAGCGGCAAAGGCGAAGCGGCGAAATTAGGTCCCGATGCCAAGAGCCAAGTCACGATCAAATATGAGCATGGCAAGCCAGTCGGCGTGACGCAAATCGTGCTTTCGACACAGCACCTCGATGAACACCTGAGTTCGCTCGATGTGCGCAGCATTGTCGAACCTTACATCCGCAAGACCCTCCCCGATGGCTGGGTCAGCGATGCCACGGTGTGGCACGTCAATCCGACGGGTAAGTTCGTCATCGGCGGTCCCGACGGGGATTGCGGCCTCACCGGACGCAAGATCATTGTCGATACTTATGGCGGCGCAGCGCCGCACGGCGGCGGCGCCTTCTCCGGCAAGGACCCGACGAAGGTCGATCGCTCCGCCGCTTATGCCGCGCGCTATCTCGCCAAGAATGTCGTGGCCGCGGGTCTCGCCGATCGCTGCACGATCCAGCTCTCCTATGCGATCGGCGTCGCCGAACCGCTGTCGATCTATGTCGATTTGCATGACACGGGCGTGGTGGCCGCGGATAAGCTCGAAAAGGCCTTGGGTCAGATCATGCGTCTGTCGCCGCGCGGCATTCGCGAACATCTGCAATTGAACAAGCCCATCTATGCGCGCACCTCGGCCTATGGTCATTTCGGCCGTGTACCGGATGCGGACGGCGGTTTTTCCTGGGAAAAGACCGATCTCGTCAGCGAGCTGAAAGCAGCTGTCGCCTGATCTCTTCGCATGACATGATCGTTTCGAAGGATAGGGACTTTAGTCCTTCGCCGCTTCATGGCCGCCGCAAAGCCAAGAAGCTGCGCACGCATCACGTGGCGCTCGTCGAAAACCTGCTTCCGCATCTATCGCTCGATCTGACGAAACCGCTCGGCGATCCGGCCGCGCTTTTTCCAAACCGGCCCTCATCTTTCTTTATGGAAGTGGGCTTTGGCGGCGGCGAACATTTGGTTCAGATGGCCCTCAGCCGTCCGGATATCGGCTTTTTCGGCTGCGAGCCTTTCGTCAATGGTGTCGCCAAAGCCTTAGCGCTGATCGCCGAGGGCGATCTCTGCAACATCCGGTTATATAATGGCGACGCGGGCGACGTGATCGACGCTTTGCCAGCGGCATCGCTCTCTTGCGTCTATCTTCTCTATCCCGACCCCTGGCCGAAACGGCGTCAGCACAAAAGGCGCTTCCTCTCCGACGAAATGCTCGCCCGCTTGGCGCGGGTGATGCGCAGCGGCGCGGAACTGCGCTTTGCCACCGATATCGATCACAATGCAGGCTGGACGCTTGCCCGCATTTTGCGTTCAGCGGATTTCGCTTGGCCCGCGCAAAGCGCCGACGATTGGCACCGGCCATGGGGCGATTGGGAAAGCACACGCTATGAAAGCAAAGCGCTGCAAGAAGGGCGCTGCCCAGCTTATTTCACTTTCGCGAGAAAATAGAAGGCCATCGTGCTCGAAATCAAACAATAAAGTAGAGTTTTATTCCATCATCGGGCTATCGGAGCGTATAAGCATGTAGATTTTGGCATGCCACGTGCCTGTGACTGGCCAATCTATTTCGTGATGGAGTTTCGATGTGGTGGACGTTCAACAACTGAAACCAGAAGGCAGCCGCTGGCTGCAATTGCTGCTTGGCGTCATCACGATGATGGCGATCTCCAGCCCGCAATATGTCTGGACCCTTTTCACCAAACCTTTTCAGGAGATAACGGGCGCCGGTCTTCCGGCGCTGCAGATCACGATCTCGATCCTCATCGTCTTGCAGACATGGCTATCGCCGTTGCAAGGTGCCTTGATCGAACGGTTCGGACCGAAAATGCTCGTCATGGCAGGCTGCGCGCTCTCAGGCCTCTCGTGGGTTCTGGCGGCTCATGCGACAAGCGTGACCATGCTTTATCTTACCTATGGTCTGTTTGGCGGGGTCGGCACCGGCATCGTCTATGTCGGCGTCATTGGTCACATGGTGCGCTGGTTTCCCGACCATCGTGGTTTCGCGGCAGGCATGGCGGCGGCTGGCTATGGTTTTGGGGCGATGCTCACCACCTTTCCGATTTCCGATATGTTGAGAGATGCGGGCCTCCAGCACACGCTGCTTGTCTTCGGCGTGATCCTTGGCGGTGTCGGCGTGGCAGCGGCCGCTTTTTTGCGCGAACCCTCGGCGGGTTATACCGTGGCAACGGTCGCCTCGGAGCGTGTCACGTCGAGGGATTATGACAGCAAATCCATGCTGAAAACGCCGGTCTTCTGGCTGCTGTTTCTGATGATGACGATGATGTCGACGGGCGGCCTTATGGTGATCCTGAACTTCGCAACATTCAGCCGCGAATTCGGCATCACGGATAAGGTCGTTGTACTCGGCTTTGCCGCCTTGCCGCTCGCTCTCACGCTCGATCGCGTGACCAATGGTTTGACGCGGCCTTTTTTCGGCTGGCTGTCCGATAAGATCGGCCGTGAAAACACGATGGCCATCGCTTTCGCAGGCGAAGCGCTCGCTATCTTTTTAATGCTCAATCTGCGCCATGATCCGCTCGCCTATGTGTTGCTCTCAGGCGTCGTCTTTTTCGGCTGGGGCTAAATCTTTTCGCTCTTTCCATCGACCTTGACCGACACGTTCGGCACGAAACACGCGACCGCAAATTACGGGTTTCTTTATATGGCGCAGGGCGTCGGCTCCGTGCTGGGCGGACCCTTCGCCGCCTTGATCCACGATCAGAGCGGAAGCTGGCTTCCGGTGTTCGGCATTATCATCTCGATGGATGTGCTGACGGCCTTGCTCGCGCTCTTTATATTGAAGCCCTGGCGGCGGACTTGGCTTCGAGCGAGCAAAGCGGTTTTAGCACCAGCGTAAAGTGTGAAAGGGCTTACGCCGTTTGGCTGGCGAGCCCCATCCACCCCTGATAGGCAACATAAAACGCGACGATGATGATCAGCACGCTCGATAAATAAGGCGCGCGGCGCGCGAGCGTGCCGAACCAGGAAAAGCGCTGCGACACGTGCCGCAGGCTGAGTGCCGCTGCGACACCGACCGTCACCAATGTGATCGCCAGACCGATCGAGAAACACAAAACGAGCACAGCGCCGAGCGCGAATTGCTTGAGCTGAAGGCAAAGCAGCAAGACGGTGATCGACGCCGGACAGGGGATGAGACCGCCCGTCAATCCGAACATGACGATCTGGCCCGTCGTCACTTGGCGGTCCGCGAAACGTGTGCGGATATCGTTGGCATGGGCGAGTTCGTGCGCGTCCTGATAGTCTCCGCCAGTGATATCGAGACCGCGCAATTCGTCATGAATGGGATCATGCCCATGCGTGTGATCTTCGATGAAGGAGAGATCGTAATCATGCGTATGGCCGCCGTGGATCAAACTGAAGCGCGCCATGAACGCATGCGGCTCGGGAATCTCTTCTTTCGATTCGAGATAGCCGTCGCGCGCAACGAATGTAAAAGCCTGCCTCGCGCCATCCGGCCGTTCTGTGACGACGATGACATCATCCGCTGTGAATAGGGTATTTTTGCCGGCGTTGATCCGCCAGCGGGGCGGCACGCCGTCTTCGAAGATCTCGACAGCGATCGTGCCGTGGCCGGTATCGATACGCCTAATATCTTCGTCACGGCCGAGGCTATGGTCGTGGCTATGTCCGTGATCGTGGTGATGGGCATGGCTGTGATCATGGCCGCCCGCTGCCGCTTTCGCGCCGAGTTGGTCTTTGCGTGTGCGCCATAACATCCAGATGGCGATGGCGACGATGAGCGCCGCCGAAGCGAGCTGAAAATAAGGCTCGAAGCGTTCCGCATCGACATCTTGCCACAGATAGAGGCCGCCCAGCGCGATGCCCCAGACGACGATCGTATGCGAAATCGTGGCAGCGAGGCCCAAGAGCGCAGCTTGTGTGACTGTACCTTTGATGGCGACGATGAACGCAGCCATCATTGTCTTCGAATGACCGGGCTCCAAGCCATGCAAGATGCCAAGCAGAATGG
>Ga0116230_10003065_pt1 | contig 16213 bp, 17 predicted proteins | sample S1TSphfallax_3_FD_88678 | JGI IMG/M metagenome (GOLD analysis project Ga0116230, IMG submission 88678) | Host-associated microbial communities from peat moss isolated from Minnesota, USA - S1T2_Fd - Sphagnum fallax MG | ecosystem: Host-associated > Plants > Peat moss > Unclassified | place... | reverse complement strand
TCTCCGAGGAGCTGATGGAGTTCTTTGCCGAGGACCGCAACATCGCCGCGCTCGATGCGCTGGCGGCGGTGTTGACGATCGAGGATGCGGCGGGCGCCGGTGCGGATAGTCCGCTGGCGGGCCAGACGATCGTCTTCACCGGCGGGATGGCGAGCATGACGCGGCCCGAGGCCAAGGCGCGGGCGGAGGCTTTGGGTGCACGCGTGACGGACAGCGTCTCCAAGAACACGGATTACGTCGTGGCGGGCGCCGATGCGGGGTCGAAGGCGAAGAAGGCGGCGGCTTTGGGCCTGACGGTGCTGGACGAGGCAGGCTGGCGGGAACTGGCCGGTCTGGCGCCGTAGTGCCGGTAATGCTGTTGAAGTTTTAAGGCATTTGCGCTCTTATCGTGGCGGTAGAGTCGCTGGGACCATGGGCTCCATCCCGTGATCCTCGGTTCTCGGGGCTAAGACGCCGAGGACCATCATCCAAAGCTAGGGGGCGCCGGTTTCTTCGTGGGAAATCGACGCCCCTTTGCCTCAGTTACACAGTGCCGTGACGCCGATGATGATCTGGATGATCATCAGCATGATCACGACCATGCGGTAGAGTGCTGGGTCCAATGACCCTCACCTCCATCAGCCACCCGAGATTGACGGAGATATCTAAGAGCATCAGCCGTCAGGGTGGCCGTTGAACGATACGGCATAGAAACATTCTCTGGCAACCAACTGTGCCAACCGCAGTGAATTGCAAACACCCGCGCCGGATAGCCTGACCCACCGAGCGGCTTCGGCCAGCTCGCCACCACCAACGCTCCGGCCTCAGGCACCGCATCCAGATTGGCCAGCAACTCGATCTGCCACCGGTCCTGCGCCAGGATGTAATGCTCCAGCCCGTAATCGCCCTTCGAGGTCGCAAAGCCCGGATCGGTGTCCGTGGTCTCATGACCCACCGCCGTGACGCCGCGAACCTCGAGCAGTTGCGTCAGCACATCCCGCGACCAGCCCGGCGTATGCGGCACGCCCCCGGCATCGAGGTTGGCGATCGCCGTGCGATCCGGCCAGCGCTTATGCCAATCGGAGCGGAGCGCCACGAAGGAACCTTCGGGAATCGGGCCGTGGCGCGCTTCCCAGGCCTCCAGATCCGCCAGCACCGGCACGCTGTCGGGATCGCTCGCGACCCGGCCACTGATGTCGATGACAACGAGAGGCAAAATCATCTCCGACACCGGCAGTTGATCGAGTGTCCTGCCGCCCTCGATGAAATGCACGGGGGGATCGACATGCGTGCCCCATTGGCCGACATGCGTGTACAGGTGCGTCTGGAACGGGTGGCCTTTCGAGAAGTCGAAGAGCAGCTCCTGCGCCTCATCGGGAAACACGGACGCCCGAGGCTGGCCCGGATGGAAGGCGTGGGTGAGGTCAGTGAATCGCCGGTCTTGAATTCCGGTGCGGAAAAGGTCCCAGAGGGGAAAATCGGACGCCAAGTCGCATCTCCTTAGGATGTCCCACGCAACCCAACTCTACGAAGCCCGGATGACGAGGCAATCGTTTTAGCGGCGCCTGCGCGCGCCATGGCCGTTTCACGACAACAGCGTCCGCCCGGTGCAAGAACGGGACGCCGCGACGGCCGAGGATGCAGCCGGTCCAGGGGATGAACCAACGATGCTGTCGACAGCCGACCATACGACCGAGCGTCCTCCCTATGCCGCCTGGTTGCGCTCCACCAACAATATCACCCAGCAGTTTCTCTCGCTCGGCAACCGGCCCGACGTCATCAGCATGGCCGGGGGCCTGCCCGCCTCGGAACTCTATCCCGTCGCGGCGGTGGAGGAGGCAACGCGCGCCGCGCTCGCCCGGTGGGGATCGCAGGCGCTGGAATATGGCCCGGTCGAGGGTCTCCCCGCTCTTCGGGACGCGATCGCCGCCCGCATCTCCGCCGCCACCGGCGGCCTCTTCACGCGCGAGAACATCCTGCTCACCACCGGCGCGATGCAGGGGCTCGATCTCATCGGCAAGGTGCTGCTCGATCCGGGAGACCTCGTCGTCGCGCAGTTTCCCACTTATCTCGGCGCGCTCGATGCCTGGCGTCCCCGCGCGCCACGCTATGCGCGGCTCGACTGGACCCTGGGCAAACCCGGCTTCGCCGAGACGCTGCGTGCGGCAAAATTCGTCTACGCGGTGCCGAACTACTCCAATCCGACGGGCGTCCTGGTGCCTCAGCAGGGCCGCAGGGCGCTGTTGGAGGCGGTTGTCGCCGCGGGCACCTGGCTGGTGGAGGACGACCCCTACCTTCCGCTTCAGCTGGATGGTTCGGCGGGCCCAAGCATCCTCGCCCATGATCGCGCCGCCCGCGGCACCGAGCGCTATGACGGGCCGGTGCTCTATCTCGGAACGCTGTCGAAAAGCCTCGTGCCAGGTCTTCGGGTTGGCTGGGTCGTGGCCGAACCGAAGATCATCCAGATGCTGGCGCTCGCCAAACAGAGCACCGACCTCAGCAGCAGCGTGTTCACGCAATCCGTGGCGCTCTCACTCATCGAAGGCACGGTCGAGCGTGAGCAGGTAGCCCGCACGGTCGCGGCCTACAGGGCGCGGCGAGATGCGCTCTGCGCGGCCGCGGCGGCGAGCCTCAGCCCCTGGTTCGAGTGGGAGGTGCCCCCCGGCGGCATGTTCGTCTGGATGCGGGCGACCCACCCCGGCATCGATACGAATGCGCTCTACGCGCATGCTCTGGCGGAGAACGTTACCTTCGTGCCAAGTAGCGTCTTCGACCCGAGTGGAGAGCTTCGCACCGCCATGCGTCTCAACTTTACCCGCAACCCGCCCGACGTTCTGGCCGAAGGCGTGCGCCGGCTGGAGCGGGCGGTCAGGCGTTACCTGGCCGCATGAGGACTTGGTGGGCAGCGTGACGGGCCGGCCCTGCGTCTTCGTCGCCTGCGTCCTGCCGCCGGCCGCGGCCGAGCCCTTCCGGGATCGATACGACGCCGTCTTCAACGCGACCGGGCGGGTTCTGACCGGGGATGAGCTGGTGGCCGGCATCCTTGGCGCTGCAATCCTGGTTGTCACTGCAACGGACCGGCTCGACGCGGCGATGATCGCGCGCCTGCCGGCGAGCCTCCGCATCATCTGCACCTATTCTGTCGGCACCGACCATATCGATCTGGCGGCGCTGGCTGCCCGTGGCTTCACCCTCCTCAGCACCCCGGATGTGCTGAGCGAATCCTGCGCCGATATCGCCCTTCTCCTGATGCTGGGCGCGGCACGGCGCGCGGTGGAGGGGCTGGCGCTGGTGCGCAGCGGCACGTGGGGCGGCTGGATGCCCAGCCAGCTTCTGGGCAGCGACGTCCATGGCCGGCGTCTGGGGATCCTCGGCATGGGCCGCATCGGCCGTGCCGTCGCCCGCCGCGCCCGGGGCTTCGGCATGGCGTTGCATTACCACAACCGCAGCCGGCTCGACCCGGCGCTGGAAGAAGGCGCCCAGTATCAGCCCGTGCTGCAGGATCTCGCCATCGTCAGCGATATCCTCTGCGTCGCCTGTCCGGGCGGGGGCGCAAATCGGCACCTCGTCGATGCCGCCTTCCTCGACCAGATGCCGGCGGGCGCGATCGTGACCAACATCTCCCGCGGCGACGTGATCGACGATACGGCGCTGGTCGAGCGTCTTCAGGATGGGCGCATCGCCGCCGCGGGGCTCGATGTCTTTGCCGGCGAGCCCGCGATCCATCCGGCCTATCGCACCCTGCCCAATGTCTTCGGCCTGCCTCATTGCGGGAGTGCGACCGTCGAGACGCGGCGGGAGATGAGCCGGCTGCTCTGCGACGGGATCGACATTGTTCTGGCGGGAGGACGGCCGGCCAATCTAGTGTTGTGACGCAGCGCGAGGAGGCAGGATGGGGCCGGAGGCCAGATGGGGCGGCTACGCCGAATTCTATCGGGCCTCGGGCTATGCAGCCTTCCCGCAGGAGCACCGCCGCTCGCCCGGCCGCCTTCCGTTCCGCATGATCACGGTCGACCAGGGCGCGCATGACTTCACCGACCCGAGCGTGCCGGAGACCGTCCTCGCCCTTCCCCTGCGTGTCGCCGCCGGTTGCACCTGGCGTTGGAACATGGGGGATGGCTGGCGCCGGGAGACCGCCGTCGCCGGCCGGATGCTGGTGGTCCCGCCGGATGCCGAAAGCCGGTGGCAGGTCGATGCGGATCGCCGGTTGCTGCTGCTGGTCATTCCCTCCGCCACCATCATGGGCATCCTCGGCCCCGCCTGTCAGGGGCGGCTCGGTGACCGCCTCGCGCCGCTGACCGACGCGACATGGGAGGACGACTTCCTCGCCGCGCTGATGACGCGGCTATGGTCCGGCATCCTGGGGGTGGCGGAGACGGACCGGCTGCTGGCCGATGGCGCCATGACCGCCCTCGTTTCCCACCTGCTGCAGCGGTCGGAGGCGCCCCCGCCGGCCGAGCGCGCGATCGCTCTCTCGCCGCATCGCCGCCGCCGCGTGACAGAGTTCATGGCGGCGCATCTGCACGAGGATCTGGGGATCGAGGACCTTGCCGGCGTTGCGGGCATGAGCGTCCGCCACTTTGCCCGCGCCTTCCGCCAGGAGATGGGCGCGACGCCGCATCGCTGGCTCATGCGCCTCCGGCTGGAGCGCGCGGAGACGCTGCTGGAAGGGTCCGGCCTGTCGCTGGCCGAGGTCGCCGCCGCCTGCGGCTTCGCCAGCCAGAGCCACCTGACCAAGAATTTCCGCGAGGCGCGTCGGCTGACCCCGCGCCGCTGGCGCGACCGGCACCGCCCGGCCTGAGCCCCCGGAGACGCCCAGGCAGGCTAGACGAAGGGGAGCGGCCGCGCCGGCTTCTCACCTTCGGCCGGCACCCGCGCGATGCGCGCATCCTGCTCCCGCACCATCCAGTAGACCGTGCCGAGTGCGAGGATCGCCGCGGCCAGCGCGAGAAGCTCCCCCGGCGCCGAACTGCCGAGGTCGAGCACGATGAACTTCCGCACCATCGCCAGCATGGCGATGAGGATCACCGACCGCAGCCGGACCACGCTTTCCTGCCGCGCCAGCGCGATCAGCAGCGAGTGCTTGAACTCCAGTGCGATGATGACCGTGAAGACCATGCCGAAGATGGCTTGGAACACCGCCTGGTTCGCCGGATGGATCTCGTTGGCGAAGACGAGAGCGAGCACCGCGAGCGTGAGGTGCCAGGTGGCGACGCCCACGACAATGACGATCAGCGCGGTCAGGACCAGGATGACCGCGTGCTCGAACCGCTCATAGAAGGTCAGGCCGCCGAAGGTGCCGCGGAGCGTGCTCGACCAACTCCGGAACTCCGCGGCGGCCCGGCGGGCCATGGCAGGCGCTTCGACCCGCATGTGCCAAACACCTCGGTCTGAGGCGACACTCGCCTCAGACCGAGGAAGACCCGCGAAACGGCCAGCTCTTCGGCAGATGGGCCGATTGCAGCAGCCGGCGCCAGAAGGTGGAAAGATCCTGAAACGTCATAACCAAAAATCCTCCAACGAGCGTTGACATGCGCGCCGCGGACTCCAGGCCGTTGCCAAGGTCACACGACCCGTCCTCGGCGGCCCACCAGTTGGGTGTGCGGTCAGAACGATCAAGAGTGCGCGAGCACTTTTTTTGAGGCGCGAACCTCAGGCTGCCGGCGGCGCCCATCCGGTCATGATGCCGAGCCGCAGCCGCACCGGCACGCGGCCATCCTCGGCCACCGGCAGCTTCATCAGCGCCGCCGGAAACAGCGCGCGGGGGGGCACCGTCCGGCTGCGCTCGTTGATCGCGTTCCGCTCGCCGGCCGCCTGCAGGTCCCGCAGCAGGCCCAGCGGATTGGCGTAGAGCAGATCGATATCCTCGGCATCCGCGACCGGCAGGGTGAATCCCGCCCGCTGCAGCAGGCCCGCGCAGTCCCGGAGATCAGGGAAGGGCGACACGCGCGGGCTGACGCCGCCGCGCAGCTCCGTCTCGGTCTCGGTGAGCGCGCGCCGCACTTCATCCAGCGTCCCAAGCAGCGGCAGGCTCGCGAGCAGCAGGCCCTCGGGCCTCATCGCGCGGCGGAGCTGGATGAGCGCGCCCGGCAGGTCATTGACCCAGTGCAACGACAGGTTGGCGACCACGAGGTCGAAGCTGTCCGGACCGAAGGGGAGCGCCTCCTCGTCCCCGGCCAGCAGAGGCGGCCCGCTCAGCGTGGCCATGGCCGCCGAAAGATCCATGGCGACGGTCGGGATGCCCGCCGCGCGCAGCCGGGGCGCGATGATGCCGCGCCCGCCGAGATCGAGCGCCGCGCTGAAACGGCGGGTGGTGTCGGCCAGCCGGTCGAGCAGCCGGTCGGCCACGTCCTCCAGGATCGGCGCGACATCGGAGACAGTCGCGGCGGCCCGGTCGCGATGGCGGCGGACGGCGCCGCGGTCGAAGATGTCCGCCTGATCGGTCAGATCGCGGCTTCCGCGAAGATGCGTCGCGTGTCGCCGGCCCAGTCGCCATGCCAGCGCGCCAGCCAATACTCGGCCTGCGTCGGGGCGCCCGCCGCAATCTCCCGCAGCGGCTCCAGATAGACGCGCTCATCCGCGCCGGAGGCGTTCAGATGAGCCCGCGCCGCGAGACCACCCTCGGCGATCGCCACCAGAGGCTCGACGAGGTCGCGCAAGGTGCCCCGGCGCCAGCGCGCATCGAGCCCGAGCCGTGGCACCTCGGCCCGGACCGCCATCAGCGCCTCGGCCCCGAGGTCCCTGACGAGCGCCTCGGCGGCGGTCAGCGCCGGACCGTGGTAGAGAATGCCGACCCAGAAGGCGGACATCGCCGTCATCATCGCGGGGCTGCCGGCGTCGGCGCCGCGCATCTCCAGGAAGCGTTTCAGCCGCACATCGGTGAAGATCGTGGTGAGGTGGTCGGCGAAGTCCCCCATGGTCGGCACCTGGCCCTCGAACCCCGGCAGCTTGCCAGCCATGAAGTCCCGGAACGAGGCGCCGGCGACATCGATGTAGCGATCGTCGCGGTAGACGAAATACATCGGCACATCGAGGGCGAATTCCGCGAAACGCTCGAACCCGAAGCCGGGCTCGAAGACGGCGGCGGGGATGCCCGCGCGCGCATTGTCGGTGTCGGTCCAGACCTGGGCGCGGTTCGACAGCAATCCGTTCGGCTTGCCCTCATAGAAGGGCGAACTGGCGAACAGCGCGGTCGCGAAAGGCTGCAGCGCGAGACTGACCCGGAGCTTGCGCACCATGTCGGCCTCGGAGGCGAAATCGAGGTTCACCTGCACCGTACAGGTCCGGGTCATCATGTCCAGGCCGCGCGTGCCGACCTTGGGCATGTAGCGGTTCATGATGGCGTAGCGGCCCTTGGGCATCCACGGCATCTCGTCCCGCCGCGCCAGGGGATGAAAGCCGAGCGGCGCGAAGCCCAGGCCGAGCCCAGCCGCCACCGGACGCACGGCGGCGATATGCGCCTCCAGCTCCGCCTGCGTCTCATGCAGCGTGCGGCACAGGCCGCCCGACAGTTCGAACTGCCCCGCCGGCTCCAGCGAAATGGAGGCGCCGTCGCGGCTCAGCCCGATCGGCTGGCCCCGATCGAGGATCGGCTCCCAGCCGTCTTTCGCGATGCCTTCGAGCATGGCGCGGATGCCCTCGGGCTCGTAGGGCGGCGGGGCGAGGTCGCCCAGGCGGAAGCCGAATTTCTCGTGCTCCGTGCCGATGCGGAAACGGTCCGGCGTTTTGCAGCCGCTCGCCAGATAGGCGGCAAGCTGGCTCGTCGTGGCAATCGGGGTGAGGTCGCCCTCGCCGGGGTTGGACATCGGCTGTTCCGCTCAAGCGTCTATGGTCACGAAGGCAATGGGCGCTGCAGTAAGGCGAGGCCCACGATGGCAGCCGTCTCTGCCCGGAGAATACGGGGCCCGAGCGACGCCGGCACAAGAAAGGGAAGCCGGCGCATCGCGTCAAGCTCCCTGGGGTCGAAGCCGCCCTCCGGCCCGATCAGCAGCGCGGCCGGACCGGCCTGCCGGGCTGGCGGCGCGTCCTCCCCGCGTTCGATGGCGGCGACCAAGGGGCGCCCCGCCGGCCAGTCCCGCAGTAAGGCTTCCAGCGGCCGGGGCGGGTGGATCACCGGCACCGTCAGGCGCTCGCACTGCTCCGCGGCCTCGATGGCGATCGCCCGGAGCCGGTCGGGGTTTGGCCGCGCCGGCTGGCTGCGGGCCGTGACGATGGGGTGAATTTCGGCGACGCCCAGCTCCGTCGCCTTCTCGACCGCCCATTCCAGCGCCTCGCGCTTGATGATCGACAGCAGCAGCCAGTGGTCGGGTTCCGGCGCCTGGGGCCTCAACAGCCGCTCCGCCTCGGCCAGCGCGCCGCGTTTGCCCAGTGTCGTGATGCGGGCCCGCCACTCCCCGTCACGGCCATTGAAGAGCCGCAGCCGGTCGCCCACCGTGTGGCGCATGACAGTGCCGAGGTAGCGCGCCTGGGGCTCATCCAATAGGACGGACGCGCCCTCGACCAGCTCAGCCTGGACGTGAAGGCGGATTGACCCGTGATCGGCCGAGGAAGATGGAGAGGTCATGACGGCGCACACAGATATCGAGCGTGACGGCTGGGTCGGCAAGCTCCCCGCGGTCATGGCTCCCTACGCGATCCTGGCGCGGCTCGACCGGCCCATCGGTGCCTGGCTGCTGTTTCTGCCGGGCCTCTGGAGCATCCTGCTCCCCCGCGCGCCTTGGCCGGAGACAGCGCGGCTGATCGTGCTGTTCGGCATCGGTGCCGTCGTGATGCGCAGCGCCGGCTGCGTCGTGAACGACATCTGGGACCGCAAGATCGACCGGCTGGTCGCGCGCACGGCCGGTCGGCCACTGGCCTCGGGCGCGCTCTCGCTATGGCAGGCGCTGGTGTTTCTCGTGGTGCTGCTCTGCATCGGCCTCGCCATCCTTCTCAGTCTGAACTGGCAGGCGCAGATCCTCGGCGCCTCCTCGCTCATTCTTGTCGCTCTCTATCCGGCGGCCAAGCGGGTCACCTGGTGGCCGCAGGCGATGCTGGGGATCACCTTCGGCTTCGGCGCGCCGCTCGGCTACGTCGCCGCGACCCGTCATTTCGACCTCGCCGCCCTGCTGCTCTATCTCGCGGTGTTCTTCTGGATCCTCGGCTACGACACGATCTACGCGCATCAGGACCGTGAGGACGACGCGCTGGTCGGTGTCCGCTCCACCGCGCGGCTCTTTGCCGAGACATCCCGCCCATTCCTGGCGGTCTGCTTCGCGCTGACCGTGGGCTTGCTCGTCGTGTCCGGCATCCTCGCCGGCCTCTCCGCCTGGTTCCTGGTGGTGCTCGTGCTGCCGGCGGCCCTGCTTGCGCGTGAAGTCCGGGTGCTGGACGTGAACAACCCCGGCCTCTGCCTCGCGCTGTTCAAGAGCAACAAATGGGTCGGCTTGGCTGTCGGCCTCGCGCTGGTGGCCGGGCGGCTTTGACCGACGCCGACGGAGGGGCCGGGGACTTCCTCCTCCGTCACACCACGTTGACGCACGCGGCGATCGTGCCGGAGATCCAGCTTCACCTCGCGACCGAGATCACGCCGATCTGGCAGGCGACCGAGGCGTGGCTCACGGCGCAGGGCATCGAACCGCCGTTCTGGGCCTTCGCCTGGCCGGGCAGCCAGGCGCTGGCGCGGATGGTGCTGGATCGCCCGGCGCTGGTCGCGGGCCGCCGCGTGCTGGATTTCGCGGCCGGCTGCGGGCTTGCCGCCATCGCCTGCGCCATGGCCGGCGCGGCCGCGGTCGAAGCCGCCGAGATCGATCCGCTGGCGATCGCGGCGACGCGGCTCAACGCGGAGGCGAACGGGGTGACGGTGCTGGCCGAGACCCGTGATGTGGTGGGGGATGCCTGCCGCTGGGACCTCATCCTCTGTGGTGATGTCTGCTACGAGGCGCCGATGACCGGCCACATCCTGCCCTGGCTGCGGGCGATGGCGGCGGCCGGAACGGAGGTCTGGATCGCCGATCCGGGCCGGGCCTACCTGCCGCGCGAGGGGATGGAGCTGGTCGCCCGCATGATGGTGCCGACGACGCTGGAGCTGGAAGACACGCTGGAGCGGCCGGTCACCGTCTACCGGCTCGGGATCAGCGGCTCATGAGAACCGGCAGATCGGCATTCTCCAGGATGTGCCGCGTCACGCCGCCGAGGATGAGCTGGCGCAGGCGGGAATGCGAATAGGCCCCCATCGACAGCATATCGGCCCCGAAATCCCGCGCCGCGCCGAGGAGTCCCGCGCCCACGGATTTGTCGATCGGCCGGAAGGTCGCGATTTCGGCACCGATGTCGTGCAGGGCCAGATAGGCCGCGAGATCGGCCGCGCCCGGGCCGCGCCGCTGGTAGTCGTCCGAGGTCAGGATGCGAACGACCTCCGCGCGCTTCATCCACGGGATCGCCGCCTGGACGGCCGCGGAGGATTCCGCGGTCCCGTTCCAGCCCACGCAGATGCGGCGGCCGATGCTCGGCGGCGCGACGGCCGGCGCCAGCAGAACCGGCCGCCCGGAATCGAACAGGACCGCATGCAGCGCATCCGAGGATGAAACGTCCTGCCCGGCCTCGGGGTGCGGAATGACGGCGATATCGGCCAGCCGCGCCTGCTGCGCGAGGATCTCCTCCTCGCGGCCCGCCACCGAGACGAAATTGGCCGTCGCGACCTCGCCCGCGCGCGCCTCGCCCAGAGACACACCGTGCAGGGCCACCGCATGATCGAACAGCAGGCGCACGTCGTGCGCGCGGGTGGCGCTTTCCTTCTCGGTTGCCACCATCATGTCTTCGATCATCGCGCCTGAGAGGCCTTCGCCCGCCAACGGCGCCACGTCGCGCGCGTCGACCCGGACATGCAGCACCGTCAGATGAGCATTCCAGATGCGGGCGGCATCGAGCGCCGCATCCAGCGCCGCCTTGCCGGCGGAAGTCTCGTTCAGAAGCAGGATCAGCTTGCGGATCGCCATGCTCGTTTCGTCCGTCCTCGTCGTTGGCCCTCTACTGTAGCATTGTCACGTTCAGGGAAAGAGGCGGCCTGTCGACCACGGCTCCTGCTCGCCGCTGCGGGTGAAGATCAGCCGGTCATGCAGCCGGTAAGGCATCTCCCGCCAGAACTCGAACCGGTGGGGCAACAGGCGAAACCCGGACCAGTGCGGCGGCCGGGATACGTCATCGCCCGGAAAGCGCGCCTCGGCCTCGGCCAGCCGGCGCTCCAGCTCGGCACGCTCGGAGAGGGGCCGGGATTGGTCCGAAGCCCAGGCGCCGACCTTCGACAGGCGGGGGCGCGACACGAAGTAACCGTCCGCCTCCTCGGGCGTCACCAGCTCCACCTGGCCCTCGATGCGGATTTGCCGCTGGAGGGACTTCCAGTGGAAGACCAGCGCCGCTCTGGGATCGGCCGCGAGTTCTTCACCCTTCCGGCTTTCGTAATTCGTGTAGAAGACGAAGCCTCGCGGGTCCTGTCCCTTGAGCAGCACGATCCGGGCATCCGGTGCGCCATCCAGGCCGATGGTCGCCAGCGTCATAGCATTCGGATCGTTGATCTCCGTGCGGCGGGCATCGGCCAGCCATTCGGAGAACAGGGTGAAGGGATCGGCGCTCGGCAGGGAAGAAGGGGACATCGGCGCATGGTCCTTGATCTGGCGGATTGCATTGTGGCGCTTGCGTGCCGGGCGGCCAAGGGAGCGCGGAGCAGGGGCCGACCGCCTTCCCGAGCGCTACCCCTTGTCGTTCGGGGTCTGCCTGTGTCAGGACGCGCTTCCGCCCGGACCTGGCTTCGCCACCGTGCCCATCGCTTTCAACCAGCTAGCCCATAAGAGGTCCAGCATGTCTGCAGACGCCTCGGCCGCCTCTCCCGCCCGCGGAACGCTCATGGCCGGAAAGCGCGGCGTGGTGATGGGTGTCGCCAACGACCGATCGATCGCCTGGGGCATCGCCGCCGCCTGCGCCGCCCAGGGCGCCGAGATCGCCTTCACCTACCAGGGCGAGGCGCTGGAGAAGCGCGTGAGGCCGCTGGCGGAGAGCGTCGGGTCGAACCTCGTGCTGCCCTGCGATGTCGCCAGCGAGGAGAGCATCGACGCCGCCTTCGCCGGGGTTGAACAGGCCTGGGGCAAGATCGACTTCCTCGTCCATGCCATCGGCTGGGCCGACAAGGCCTATCTGCGCGGGCGCTACCTCGATACGCCACGCGCCGCCTTCCTGCAGGCGCTCGACATCTCCTGCTACAGCTTCGTGGCCGTCGCCCAGCGCGCCGAGCGCATCATGAACGACGGCGGTGCGATGCTGACGCTCACCTATCTCGGCGCCGAGCGCGTCATGCCTCACTATAACGTGATGGGTGTCGCCAAGGCCGCGCTGGAGGCTTCGGTCAGGTATCTGGCGGCCGACCTGGGCGAGCGCAACATCCGCGTCAACGCCATCAGCGCCGGCCCGATCAAGACGCTGGCCGCCAGCGGCATCGGCGACTTCCGGTATATCCTCAAGTGGAACGAATTGAACGCCCCGCTCGCCCGTAACGTGACGACCGAGGAGGTTGGCGGCTCCGGTCTCTACCTCCTGTCGCATCTCGGCGCTGGGGTGACGGGTGAGGTCCATCATGTCGATTGCGGCTACCACATCGTCGGCATGAAGAATCCGGCGGCGCCCGATATCGCCAGCGTCATCGGCTGACCGTCAGGGGGCTGAGGGCGCGTGTCCCACAACACCTTCGGCCATCTGTTCCGCGTGACGACCTGGGGCGAGAGCCATGGGCCGGCCATCGGCTGCGTGGTGGATGGCTGCCCGCCGCGCATTCCGCTCAGTGAGGCGGATATCCAGCCGTTCCTGGACCGCCGGCGGCCGGGGCAATCGCGCTTCACCACCCAGCGGCAGGAGCCGGACCAAGTCCGTATCCTGTCCGGCGTCTTCGAGGGCCGGACGACGGGCACGCCCATTGCGCTGCAGATCGATAACGTCGATCAGCGGTCGAAGGATTACAGCAACATCGCCCAGAGCTTCCGGCCCGGCCACGCCGATCTCACCTATGAGCTGAAATACGGCATCCGCGACTATCGCGGCGGCGGCCGGTCCTCGGCGCGGGAGACCGCGATGCGGGTCGCGGCGGGCGCGGTCGCCCGCAAGGTCCTGGGCGAGGCGGTCGTCATTCGCGGGGCAATGGTGAGCCTGGGCGCGCACGCCGTCGACCGCGCCCGCTGGGACTGGGCGGCGGTCGAGGCGAACGACGTCTTCTGCCCCGATCCGGTGGCGGCCGTCGCCTGGGAAGCTGAACTCACGACTATCCGCAAGGAAGGTTCTTCGATCGGCGCGGTGATCGAGATCGTCGCCGAGGGCGTGCCGCCCGGCCTGGGCGCGCCGATCTACGGCAAGCTCGACGCCGATCTGGCCGCCGCGCTGATGAGCATCAACGCGGTGAAGGGCGTCGAGATCGGCGACGGCTTCGCGGCGGCGGCGCTCCGCGGCGAGGAGAATGCGGACGAGATCCGGATGGGGCCTGACGGCCACCCGGTGTTCCTCTCCAACCATGCCGGCGGCGTGCTGGGCGGCATTTCCTCGGGTCAGCCATTGGTCGCCCGCTTCGCGGTCAAGCCCACCAGCTCGATTCTGACGCCGCGCCGCTCGATCGACGCGACGGGTGCGGAAACCGATGTCGTAACGAAAGGGCGGCACGACCCCTGCGTCGGGATCCGCGCCGTGCCGGTGGGAGAGGCGATGATGGCCTGCGTCCTCGCCGATCACCTTTTGCGTCACCGCGCGCAGAACGCTGCGCCGACCGGATAAAGGTTTGGCAATCACATCTCTGTGTTGCCTAACTTCATTGAGAGCGCGTGCGCCATCGCGTATTCGTGATTTATGACCCGCACCCTGTCGGCCGAGAACCTCAAGCAGTCCAGCCGTGACTTCCCCGTCACCGCCCTGTCCCCTATCGAGCGGTTCGTCCTGTTCGTGGGGCCTGACATCTGGGCTGCCCGCATGACGGAGATCGCCGCGCGGTCCGCGTCGCCCACGCGCTTGAGCGGCGTCATCCGCCAGACCCATGCCCTGGAACTCGCGCTGGAGCGCCTGCGCAGCCGTGGCGCCGGCGCGGCTTCGCCCACCGGCGCGGCGCCCTCGGTCGCCGAGCAGAAGCTGCACGACATCCTGGTGGAGGCCGTTTCGGCCATAGAACGTCTCAGCCCCGCGGGCGCCGAGCGTCTGCGCGAGCGTCTGCGCGCCGGGCTGAGCGGCGAGCGGAGCCTCGTGGACAGCTTCCACCTGTTCCGCACCGCGGCGCTGCATCAGGCGCGCGGCTTCAGCCTGTCCTTCACCGGCCTTGAGCAGGGCACGCCCTATGATTTCCTGCTCACCCGGGACGGCGTCGAGATGGAATGCGTCTGCGAAACGATCTCGGCCGAGGCCGGGCGGGATGTCCATCGGCGCGCCTGGGCCCGGTTCTGCGACCGGATCGAGGGCCAGATGAAGCCATGGCTCGGCGCGCGTCCGGGCCGCTACCTGCTCAAGATGACGCTGGCGCGCGGGCTGCGGGATGGCCGGCCCGAACTGATCGAGGGTCTGCACGCCCGGGTGGTCGCGATGCTGGAGGGCGGCGCGCGGCTGGACCAGGATGAGACGGCGGTTCTGCGCGTCGAGCCGCTCACAGTTGCGGGCGCCAGCCCGACCGTCGAGAGCCTCATGACCCGGCTGCGGCGTGAATTCGGTCCGGAGGCGCATCTTTCGGTTTCCGCGTCCGCCGAAGGCGTTTGGGCGATGGCGGCGCGCGCCGGCCGGCGCAATGAGGTGGCAGCCGTCGTGCGGGCGCACCTCGATACCTTGGCGCCGGGGCGCGTTTCGGGGGAGCGGCCGGCGATCCTGTCGTTGTTTGTCGAGGATCTCGACCGTGCCGAGTGGCGTGGTCTGCGCGAGAGCCTTGAGCTTGAGGGCGCGGCGCGACACTTTATGACCTGTGGCGGGGCCGCGGCCGTGGTGGCCGTCACCTGCTACAGCCGGATGGAGATGTTCGGCCTCACCGGCCCCGATGCCGTGGCGGAGGGCGAATTGCGTTTCCGTAATCCAGCCCATCCGGCGGCTAAGAATCCCGCCCTCGCGCCCGCGATCTTATCGTCCCTGTAACGCTTTCGGCTGCATACCCCTGGAAATCGCTGCCCGAAAACCCAATATCGCCCATGCGTGGCGCTGTTGTAACAGCGTGGATGGCGGGATAGAGGCGGTAGGGGATGATGCAGCGCACGATCGGCTGGAAGTTGGAAGAGTTGGACCGGCTTCTGAATGATCCAATGACACCGATGGAAGCGCAGCGCGTGTGGTCGCTGCTGGATGATGTCTCGGCGAGTTTCATGGCCGAGGATAGTGGCGGTGGCGCGGGAAGCGAGCCGATCTCTGGCGGCCCGTGACGTTTCAGCCGGTTTTGACGGCTCCGATGAGGTATTCGTGATTGCCTTCCGGGCCTGTGATCGGGCTCTCCGTGATCCCGGAGACCGTCCAGCCAGGAAGTTTTGACCACCAGGCTTCGATGCGCTCGCAGGCGGCGGCCCGCACACCAGGATCCAGGACGACGCCGCGCGGTCCGATCTCATGCGGAGCAGCCTCGAACTGCGGCTTGATGAGCGCGATGGCCCAGGCGCCGGGGGCGCAGAGGCCAAGCGGTGCCGGCAGAACGGCAGCCAGGCCGATGAAGCTCGCATCACACACGAGGGCGGTGACCGGTTCCGGCACGTCCTCCGCCGTAATCAGCCGGGCATTGGTCCTTTCCCGAACGAGCACGCGCGGATCGCAGCGGAGCTTCCAGGCCAGCTGCCCATGGCCGACATCGACCGCATAGACCCTTGCCGCGCCATGGGCGAGCAGCACATCGGTGAAGCCGCCGGTCGAGGCCCCGATGTCGAGGCCCACGCGCCCCTCCGCGCTCAATCCGAAATGGGCGAGGCCGTGGGCGAGCTTGAGCCCGCCCCGCGAAACCCACGGGTGATCCTGTCCCTTGAGGGTGATGCCCGCGTCCTCGGGCACCAGCTCGCCCGCCTTGCCGATGCGGCGTGTCTCGACGAAGGCCTGCCCCGCCATGATGATGGCCTGCGCCCGCGCGAGGCTCTCGACCAGGCCGCGATCGAGAAGCAGGCGATCGGCGCGCACCCGGCGCGTTTTGGCCGGGGCCCCCATGCGTTCCGGTGCCTGCCCTGGATCAGTCGTTGACGGGGTAGGAGGCCATCAGCCGCTTCTGCTGCCGCCACATGCGGAG
>Ga0116230_10003064_pt1 | contig 16219 bp, 15 predicted proteins | sample S1TSphfallax_3_FD_88678 | JGI IMG/M metagenome (GOLD analysis project Ga0116230, IMG submission 88678) | Host-associated microbial communities from peat moss isolated from Minnesota, USA - S1T2_Fd - Sphagnum fallax MG | ecosystem: Host-associated > Plants > Peat moss > Unclassified | place... | reverse complement strand
TGCAGACCGGCTTCGCCCGCACCGGCAAGATGTTCGGCATCGAACATTCCGGCATCAAACCGGACATCATGACGGTCGCGAAATCGCTCGCCGGCGGCTTTCCCCTGTCCGGCGTCATCGGCCGCGCCGAGATCATGGACGCCGCCGACCCAGGCGGCCTCGGCGGCACCTATGCCGGCTCGCCCCTCGCCTGCGCCGCCGCCCTCGCGGTGCTGGACGTCATCGAGGAGGAACGCCTGGTCGAGCGCGCCAACGCGATCGGCGCGACCATGACCGCGCGCCTCGAAGCGATCTCCCGGCGCAACAACACCATCCCCATCGCCGCCATCCGCGGGCCGGGCGCGATGATCGCCTTCGATGTCGTCAAAACCCGCGGCACCGACGAGCCGGACCCGGACATGACGAAGAAAATCCTCACCAGGGCGCGCGAACACGGGCTCATCCTGTTGTCCTGCGGCGTGTACGGCAACGCGATACGGCTGCTGGTCCCGCTCACCGTTTCGGATGAACTGTTGAACGAGGGTCTGGATGTCTTGGAGGCATCGCTCGCAGCGTAAAGGGAAAGGTAAGCACTACTTTTTGTGAACAAAAAGTAGCAAAAAAACTTTGGAACTTTGGGCCATGGGATCTAGCCCGGCTCCCGGCACTCAAGGAGCCAAGTTTTTTGCTTCTTTGTTCACAAAAGAAGCGCTTACTTCTTCTTTAAAAAAACAAAAACCCCATGACCAGATACAACGGCGCAAGCAGCAAAATCATGACCCCGGCATAAACAAAAAATCCCGGCATCCTCACCCCCCGCCGCGCCGCGATCTCCCGCACCATCAGGTTGGGCGCGTTCCCCAAATAGGTTACGGGTCCGAAAAATATGCTCCCCGCCGCCAGCGCCGTGAGCAGCCGCGCCGGACCGCCTGCGAGATCCGGCCCGTTGCCGCCGGCCGCCTGGAAAAACACGAGGTAGGTCGGCGCGGCGTCCAGGATCGCGGAGGCGATGCCGGATGCCCAGAACCAGAGCAGCGGGTCGGGTGCCAGGCGCGCCTGCTGCAGCAGCACGAAGGCGGGCGCGATGGTCGCGAAAATCGCGAAAAATAACAGCGTGATCTCGCGCATCGCACTCCACGCAAAGCGGTTATGCGCGCGGGTCGATTTCGGCGTGTACCTTTCCGAGACGAGGATGAACAGCATGGCGAGCCCCGTGACGGCGAGGTGGCCGACCGGCATGCGGGCGCCGAGAATGTCCACGGCCCCGGCGGGTGCGAGCGCTTCGGCCGGGATCGCCGCCATCAGCACCAGCAGCAGCGCGATATTCAAGGCCCCGCGCACCGCGAATTTCCGCCGTTTCGGCCGCGCTTCGCGCCGGGCGAGGTAGCTGTCGGCGGCGGTGCAGAGTGCCAGCACCGGCGCCGCCATCACCAGCAGCGGCGCCCAGAGGTGGCGCAGCGGCCAGGTGAAGGGCACGCCGTGCAGGTAGCCGACCAGCAGCGGCGGGTCGCCGAGCGGGGAGAGCGCGCCGCCGGCATTGCCGACCAGGATGATGAAGGCGAGCACCAGGTGCCGCTTCTCGTGGCGGTGCCCGTTGGCCGCGAGCAGCGGGTGGATCAGCAGCAGCGACGCGCCGATCGTCCCCATCAGGGAGGCCGCGATCGTGCCGAAGACGAGCAGCAGCGCGTTGCCCGCCGGCCGCCCCCAGGGCCCGCCGCGCATCGAGATGCCGCCGCCGAGCGCGTAGAGGGCGAGCAACAGCGCCATGAACGGCAAAAACTCCAGAAAGCTCGCCTGCCAGAGATCGCGCAGAGCCGCGCCGATGCCCTGCTGCGCATCGAATGCGAGGCGCAACCCGACCCAGAAACAGATGACGCCACCCATGCGGCGGTGCCAGATGCGGGGCGCGAGCCCGGGCATGATGGCGAAACTCAGCAGCACGCCGATGAACGGCACAGCCTGCACGGCGGCCGCGAGTTGCCCCATCAGCCCAACACCGATACGTTAGGGAAAAGCATTCAGGAGCCCGGTTTATATGGAGATGTCAGGTGATCGGCTGATCGAGGCGCCGAAGGAGACCGTGTGGACGGCCCTCAACGACCCGGAAATCCTGAAATCCTGCATTCCCGGCTGCGAATCCATCACCAAAACCTCCGACACGGATTTTTCCGCCGTCGTTGCCGTCAAACTGGGGCCTATTTCGGCGCGCTTCACCGGCAAGGTGCTGCTCTCCGACCTCGATCCGCCTAACGGATACACGATTTCCGGCGAGGGCCAAGGCGGGGTTGCCGGTTTCGCCAAAGGCGGCGCCGCGGTGAAGCTGCTCGATGACGCGGGCGCCACGAAACTGAGCTACACGGTCAGCGCCCAGATCGGCGGCAAGATGGCGCAGCTCGGCGCCCGGCTGATCGACTCGACGGCCAAACAATACGCCGAGGCGTTCTTCACGAAATTCGCCGAGCTCGTCGCGCCCAAAGCGCCCGAACCCGTCGCCGCCGCACCGGTCTACGCGCTCCCGCACGAGGATCACGACCATGATTCGAGCAACCCGCATTATTTCGGGCTGCCGCTGGGCGTGATCATCGCAGCCGGCGTGGCCGCCATCGCGGTCGGCATCACGCTCGCCAAATTCTTCCTCTGATGCGCCCGGCGGGGGTCGCGGACACCGCATCGCTGCTCGCCGCCCAGGGCTACATCGCCGACACCCAGCTCAGCACGACCGTGTATCTCGCTCTGGCGATGCAGCGGCCGCTGTTCCTCGAAGGCGAGCCCGGCACCGGCAAGACCGAGATCGCGCGCGTGCTGGCGGCAGGGCTGGGGCGCCGGCTGGTGCGGCTGCAATGCTATGACGGGCTCGATCTCGCCGCCGCCGCCTATGAATGGGACTATGCGCGCCAGCTGATGGCGATCCGCCTCGCCGAAAGCAGCACCGGCACGGCCCCCGACATCTACGCCCGTGACTATTTGCTGACCCGGCCATTGCTGGACGCGATCGACCCAGATCTGCCGCCGGCGGTCCTGCTGATCGACGAGCTCGACCGCGCGGACGAGCCGTTCGAGGCGTTTCTGCTCGAGCTCCTGGGCGATTTCCAGCTGAGCATCCCGCAATTCGGCGTCATCCGGGCGGCGGAGAAGCCTGTCGTGGTGCTGACCTCCAACCGCACGCGCGAGGTGCATGACGCGATCCGGCGGCGCTGCCTGTACCAGTGGGTGGACTATCCGGATGCGGCGCGGGAGCTCGAGATCCTGGCCCGCAAGGCGCCCGGTGTCGCGGCACGGCTGAACGCGGAGGTCGTCGCCTTCGTGCAGGCAGTGCGCAAGACCGACATGTTCAAGCTGCCGGGGGTGGCGGAGACGATCGACTGGGCGGCGGCCCTGGCGGCACTGGACCATGACGAGCTGACGCCGGGCGCGGTCGAGCAGACGATCGGCGTGCTGCTCAAATACCAGGACGATGTGCAGATCCTGCGCGAGGCCGGGTTGGCAGGGCTGGTGGCGCAGGCCAAGGCGACAGCGGGTACATGAGCGCGCTCGCGCGGAACGTCATGCGTTTCGCGCAACTGCTCCGCAGCGCCGGGCTGCCCGTCGGCGCCGGCACGGCCGTGCTCGCGGCGGAGGCGCTGACCCTGGTCGATCTGCGCGCGCGCCCGCAGGTCCACGCGGCCCTGCGCGCCGTCATGGTCCGCCACCGCGACGATTTTGCGCTGTTCGACCAGGCGTTCGAGCTGTTCTGGCGCGCGCCGGTCGAGACCGCGGTCGGCCCGCCAGGCGTCGAACCCGCCTTGTTCACCCCCGGCGCGCGCCGCCTCGCCGAGGCGATGGGGGGTGCGGGTGCCGGCAGCGCCGGCGATCCGACGACGCGCGACGACGCCGCCATGAGCTTCAATGCCGTCGAGCGGCTCCAGCAGATGGATTTTGCGGCGATGAGTGCCGCCGACATCGCCGGCGCCAGGACCGCGCTGCAGAAACTGCGGCTGCCGCTGGATCAGCGCCCAACCCGCCGCTGGCGGCCCGCCACCTCCGGCGCGCGGCTGGATTTCGGCCGGACGGTGGGTGCGGCGATAAAAACCGGCGGGCACATCGTCAGCATCGCGCGCCGCCGCCGGCAGACGCGCCCGCCGCCGCTCGTCGTGCTGTGCGACATCTCGGGCTCGATGACGCGCTACGCGCAGGTGCTCCTGCATTTTCTGCACGGCGTGGCGCAGGACCGGCGGCGCGTCAGCGTGTTCCTGTTCGGCACGCGGCTCACCAACATCTCCCGCGCGCTCCGTCACCGCGACCCCGAGCGCGCCTTGGCCGCGGTCGCCGCCGCGGTGCCGGACTGGTCCGGCGGCACGCGCATCGGCGAGGTTCTGGCAAATTTCAACCGCCTCTGGGGCCGGCGCGTGCTCGGCCAGGGCGCCATCGTGCTGCTGGTGACGGACGGGCTGGACCGCGACGGTGCGGCCGGTCTTGGCCCCGCCATGGACCGCCTGCACCGCTCCTGCCGGCGGCTGATCTGGCTCAACCCGCTGCTGCGCTACGAAGGTTTTTTGCCCAGAACCCTGGGCGCGCGGGCCATGCTCCCCCATGTTGATGATTTCCGGCCCGTGCATAATCTGACGAGCCTGAAAACGCTGATCGCCAGCCTGTCGGCGCCGCCGCCGCGCAGGCTGGCCGCGCACCGCGAATGGAAGGACCGGCTATGAATGATGTCGAGGATGTTCTGGCAATCGCCGCCGCCTGGGAGCAGGCGGGCGAGGCTGTCGCGATCGCGACCGTCACGGAGACCTGGGGCAGCTCGCCGCGCCCGGCCGGCAGCCGCATGGCGGTGACCAGATCCGGCAAGATCGCGGGCTCCGTCAGCGGCGGCTGCATCGAGGGCGCGGTCGCGCAGGCCGCGTTGCAGGCGTTGGACACCGGCACGCCAGCACTGCTGGATTTCGGCGTGACCAACGAGATGGCGTGGGAAGTCGGCCTTGCCTGCGGCGGCAAGGTCAAGGTGTTCGTCGAGGCGCTGGCGTGAAATCCGCGACCATCGCGGCGCTGGCGGAGGCCGCCGCCGCCAGGTGCGGCGTTGCCTTCGCCAAACGGCTGACGGATGGCGCTGAATTCGTTCTGCCCGACGGAGCCGCCCCGGCGGCGCTGAACGACGCCGCCGCCGCCGCCCTCGCCGCCGATAAAACCGGCACGCATCTCATCGAAGGCGCGCCCTGGTTCATCGAGGCCCGCAACCCCGCGCCTCGGCTGATCCTGATCGGCGCCGTGCACATCGCGCAGGCACTCGTCCCCGTGGCCGGCCTGGCCGGCTTCGCGGTCGTGCTGGTCGACCCGCGGACCGCCTTCGGCAATGCCGAGCGTTTTCCAGGTGCCGTGATCAGCAATGACTGGCCGGACAGTGCGATGGATGCGCTCGCCCCCGACATCCGCACCGCCGTCGTCACCCTCACGCATGACCCGAAACTCGATGATCCGGCGCTGGACCGGGCGCTGCACTCGAACGCCTTCTATATCGGGGCACTCGGCTCGCGCAAAACCCACGCGGCCAGGCGCGAGCGCCTGCGCGCCCTCGGGCATGACGAGGACGCGCTCGCGCGCATCCGTGGCCCGGTCGGGCTCGACATCGGCGCGGTCTCCGCACCCGAAATCGCCCTGTCGGTCATCGCGGAGATCGTCGCGGTCCGCCGCGGCGGCCGCCTCGCGGCCACCCGCGCGTGATCTTTGGCCGGGTTCCGCTGGCGCGCGCGCGCGGCGGCATCCTCGCGCATAACCTGCAAACCCGCGACCGCGTGCTCCGCAAGGGCGCGCTGATCGATGCCTACGCCTACGCGCTGCTGGCGGATGCGGGCTACGAGGAGGTCACGATCGCGCGCCTCGAGCCGGGCGACACACCGGAGGGCGAGGCCGCGACCCTGCTGGGAGAGGCGCTGCTCCGCCCGCATCTGACGCGCTCGCCCGATGTCCACGGCCGCGTCAATCTGTTCGCCGCCACCAGCGGCCTGCTGCGGCTGGATACCGCGCTGATCCAAAACCTCAACCTCGTCGACGAAGCCATCACGCTCGCCACCCTCGCCGATTACAGCGTGGTCGAAGCCGGCGACATGGTGGCGACGCTGAAAATCATCCCCTTCGCGGTCGGCGCCGCGGCCATGGAGGCGGCCCGCCGCCTGATCGCGGAGGGCACCCCGCTCGGGGTCAGGCCATTCGCCCCACTGATGGTGGGCCTGATCCTCTCGACCCTGCCGCAACTAAAACCGGCGGCCCTCACCCACACGATCGAGGCGACGGCAGCACGGGTCGAGGCGCATGGCGGCACGCTGCTCGCACCGCTCACCACCCCGCACGAGGCCGCGCCGCTGACCGCGGCCATCCATGCGTTACGCGACGCCGGCGCCGGGCTCGTGCTGATCTCGGGCGCCTCCGCCGTGACCGACCGGCTGGACGTCGCCCCCCGCGCGATCGTCGCCGCCGGCGGCGAGATCACGCATTTCGGCATGCCGGTCGATCCCGGCAACCTCATCTGCTTCGGCCATATCGGCGGTACGCCCGCCATCGTGCTGCCCGGCTGCGCGCGCAGCCCGAAACTCAACGGCATCGACTGGGTGCTGGACCGCATTTTCGCAAGCGAGCCGATCGGCCCGGCGGAGATCGCCGCGATGGGTGCGGGCGGCCTGCTCAAGGAGATGGAAAGCCGCCCGGCGCCGCGCGCCGCCGCCGAGGCGCCGGGCTACGGCGCGGCGCCGCGGGCGAGAACACCGATCGCCGCGATCGTGCTCGCCGCCGGCCGCTCGACGCGCATGGGCCCGCTCAACAAGCTGCTGGCCCGGCTGCCGGACGGCCAGGCGATGGTCGCGCGCACCCTCGCCAACGTCACCGCGAGCGGTGCGCACCCGGTGCTCGTGGTCACCGGCCATGAGGAGGAGGCCATCCGGCAGGCGCTGGCGGGCGAGAGCAGGATCCGCTTCGTGCATGCCGAGACTTTCGCGGACGGCATGTCGGCGAGCCTGCAGGCCGGCATCGCCGCCCTCGCCGGCGAGATCGGCGGCGCGCTGATCTGCCTCGGCGACATGCCGCTGGTGCCGCCCGCCGTGCTGCGCGAGATCATCGCCGCCTGGGACCCCGATGAGGGCCGCGAGATCGTCATCCCCATCCATGACGGCCAGCGCGGCAACCCCGTGCTCTGGGGCCGGCGGTTTTTCCCCGAGCTCCTCAACCTGCAGGGCGATGCCGGCGCCCGGCAGATCCTGCATCATCACATGGAATTCGTCTTCGAGCTGCCGGTTGCCTCTGACTCGGTGCTGCGCGATTTCGACACGGCCGAAGCCCTCGCCACCCTGTCGACGTGAGCGACGAAGGCCACGCCGAATTTGACCAGGGCCGCGACCAGTGCCGGGCCGCGCGCCGGCTCGGCATGGGCGAGTGCCGCCGGCGCCGCACCCTGCGCCGTCGCCTCGAAGGTCGCCGGCACGTCGATCGGCAGGCCCTGGAACGCGACCGTGCCGAAACCCGAGACCGGCAGGGCCAGCATCTTCGCCGCCGGGCCGGGCGGCGGGGCGGCCTCCCCGACCAGGGCCGGGCGCAGCGTGCCTGTCACGGAAAACAACGGCTCGCCGCCATGCCCGAACGCGCCCGCCGACAATGCCGGGGCCGAGCGCTCCAGCATCGCGCGCGCCACCTTCCATAGATAAAGCGACGGGATGATGAGCCCCTGCGTCTCGCGCAGCCGCAGCGTCACCTCATGGATCACCGGCGCATTGCCGCCATGGCCGTTCAGGATGATGATCTTGGTCAGCCCATGCCGCAGCAGGCCGCCCAGCAGATCCTCCAGCACGCCGCGAAAATTCGCAGCTGAGAGGGCCAATCCCCCCGGGCTCCCGCCAAAATAATCCGCCACGCCGAAAGGCAGCGCCGGTGCAACGAACGTATCCACGCCGCGCGCGCTCGACATCTCGGCAATCCGCGCAGCCAGAATCTCCGCGGTGACGTAGTCGCCCATCGGCAGCAACGGGCCGTGATCCTCATGGCTGCCGAGGGGCAGCAGGATGACGGGCGCGCCGCGCGCCGCGGCTGCGAATTCCACGGCGTTGAGGTCGGCGAGCTTGCGGCGCAGCGGGAGCGTATCCATGCGCCAAGTTTGTCACGCGCGGGGATAAATGCCGAGGGGCGGTGCTCCCGAATATTGGCGCCGGGCGCGCCCGCCCCCTGGCCCCCGGGGTTGTCGCAAATTGGCCCGTTCGCCGGGGGCCCGATCGCTGGACAAGGACAAAGCCGCCAGACTAATTTCCGGCACCAACATAAGGTGGATCATGACCCTGGCAGCGCCGTCTCAAAAAATCGTCCCGGTGATCCTCTCAGGCGGCTCCGGCACCAGGCTGTGGCCGGTCTCGCGCAAGAGCTTTCCCAAGCAGTTCTGGCCGCTGATCTCCGAGCGCTCGCTGCTGAGCGACACCGCCCTGCGCGCCAGCGCGGCGCATTTCACCGCCCCGGTCGTCGTCACCAACCAGGAGCACCGCTTCATCGTCGCCGAGCAGCTGCGCGATGCCGGCATCAACGGCGCGCAGATCCTGCTCGAGCCGGTTGGCCGCAACAGCGCGCCCGCGATCGCCGCCGCCGCCCTGCTGACCGCCGAGACCGACCCGGACGCGGTCATGTGGATCATGGCCGCGGACGCCGCCATCAGCGACACCGCGGCCCTCGAGCGGGCCATCAAGGCCGCCGCCGCCGCCGCCGCCGCCGGCTACTTCGTGACCTTCGGCATGCAGCCGACAGCCCCCGAGACCGGCTACGGCTACATCGCGCAGGGTGCCGCACTTGACAGCCTGCCAGGCGTCCACCGGCTCGACCGCTTCATCGAAAAACCCAACGCCCAGAAGGCCGCCGAGCTCATCGCCGATGGCCGGCACCTCTGGAACTCGGGCATGTTCATGTTCACCGCCAGCCTGCTGCTGGCCGAGATGGAGCGTTATGCGCCCGACATCCTGATTGCGGTGCGCGCCGCGATGGCCGCCCGCACCACCGATCTCGACTTCACCCGCCTCGGCGCGGAAGCCTTCACCGCCGCCCCCGACATCAGCATCGACTACGCCATCGCCGAGAAAACCGATAAGGCCGCCGTCGTCCCCGCCGCCATCGGCTGGTCGGATGTCGGCTCCTGGTCAGCCCTCGCCGAAATCGCGCCGAAGGACGCGCACGGCAACTTCGCCCTGGGTGACGTCGTCATCGAGGCCTCGCGCAACAGCTACGCCCGCAGCGACGGCATGCTCACAGCCCTGCTCGGCGTGCAGGACCTCGTGGTGGTGACGACGCAGGACGCCGTGCTGGTCGCCCATAAGGACCATGCGCAGAACGTGAAAACCATCGTCGACCGGCTGAAGAAGGAAAAACGCCCGCAGGCCGAGGCGCATAACCGCGCCTACCGCCCCTGGGGTTTCTACGAGAGCCTGATCCAGGGCGACCGCTTCCAGGTGAAGCGCATCGTCGTCTGGCCGGGACAGAAATTATCGTTGCAGAAACATTTCCACCGCGCCGAACACTGGGTCGTCGTCGCCGGCTGCGCCGAGGTCACGTGCGATGCCGAAATCCGCATGGTGCACGAGAACGAGAGCATCTACCTGCCGCTCGGCAGCATCCACCGGATGGCCAATCCGGGGAAGATCCCGCTCACCGTGATCGAGGTGCAGTCGGGGCCGTATCTGGGCGAGGATGATATTGTGCGGTTTGAGGATACGTATGGGAGGAATTAGGCAAGAGAAAGCGCTATTTTTTGTGAACAAAAAGTAGCAAAAAAACTTCATTGATTTGGGTCATGGGCGTTGGCGCCGCCACCGCCCATGACACAGCGTTCCAGACGTTTTTTGCTGCTTTTTTTAAAAAAGACGCGCTCCCTTACGTCCCCTTCTCTTCTTCCGGCGTCCGCAACGTCAGCGACAACGCATGCAGCCCGCTCGCGAATTCCGGCGCGAGCGCCTCATGCACGGCGCGCGAGCGCGCGACTCGGGACTGTCCAGCCAGCGCGTCCGACACCATGAACACCCGATAATGCGTCTCCCCGCCGGCCACACCGTTGCGCTCCGCATGGCCCGCGTGTTTGGCGCTCTCATCGAGGATCTGCAGTTCCACGGGCGCGAACGTCGCCATCAGCCGCTGGTGCAGTCGCTCGTATCTGTTCGTCATCGTCATCTCCCTGGGCAAGGCTGGCTCAGTGTTGCCAATTTGGGTCAAGCGCGCACATTAGGACCATGATCTCGCCGTCACGCAAGCCGCGCGCCTTCTCGCCCGACCCGAACGCTCCCGGACAGCTCTGCGACGCGCCGGGCTGCCTGTGCGCGGGCGAATACCGGGCGCCTAAATCACGAACCGATCTGCGGGCGTTCCACTGGTTCTGCCTCGCCCATGTGCGCGAGTACAACGCGGCGTGGGACTATTATAAAGGCATGTCGCCGGGCGAGATCGAGGCGCAGGTGCGCGCCGACACCTCCTGGCAGCGGCCGAGCTGGCCACTCGGGCAGCTCGGCCAGCGCGCGCGCATGGACGAGGCAATGGAGGCCGAACTGCATGCCTTCGCCTTCGGCCAGCGGCCAAAACCGGCACCGAGCCCCGCAACACCGCCGGAATTGCGTGAGGCGCTGGAGGTGCTGGGTCTCGCCTGGCCGGTGACGCTCGATGCCGTGAAGGCCCGGTACAAGGCGCTCGCCAAGCGCCACCATCCGGACGCCAATAACGGCGACAAACGCTCGGAAGAGATCCTGAAGACCATAAACCTTGCCTACGCGACGCTTCGTGGCAAACTGCACCAGCACGCCGCCCGTATGAACCAGCATGCGGCGGACTGAGCGGTTGAATGCGCGCCGCGAGCCGATATGTAAGCATGATGCAATAGGATTGATGTCTCGATGAACAATGTCGCCGCGATCGCCGAAGCCCGCACCACCCCGACCTCGGCGGTGAACACGCCCGATGTCACCGTGCAGGCGCGCGAGGTGTTCAAGATCGACGTCGATCTCGACGTGCCGGCCTTCTCCGTCCGCACCGAGCATGTACCCGAAATCGACCCGGCCTATCAGTTCGACCGCGAGACGACGCTCGCGATCCTCGCAGGCTTCGCGTTCAATCGCCGCGTGATGATCCAGGGCTATCACGGCACCGGCAAGTCCACGCATATCGAGCAGGTCGCCGCCCGCCTGAACTGGCCCTGCATCCGCGTCAACCTCGACAGCCATATCAGCCGTATCGACCTGATCGGCAAGGACGCCATCGTCCTGAAGGACGGCAAGCAGGTCACCGAATTCCGCGAGGGCATCCTGCCCTGGGCCCTGCAGCACCCCTGCGCGCTGGTGTTCGACGAGTACGACGCGGGGCGCCCCGACGTGATGTTCGTGATCCAGCGCGTGCTCGAGGTCGAGGGGCGGCTCACTTTGCTCGACCAGAACCGCGTCATCCGCCCGCATGCGGCCTTCCGGCTGTTCGCGACCGCCAACACCGTCGGCCTCGGCGACACGACCGGCCTGTACCACGGCACCCAGCAGATCAACCAGGGCCAGATGGACCGCTGGAACATCGTCGCCACGCTGAACTACCTGCCGCACGCGCAGGAAGTCGCCATCGTCATGGCCAAGCTCGGCGCCGCCCCGAGCGACCTTGCCTTCAAAAAACGCACCGAGAGCATGGTCGCCCTTGCCGACCTCACACGCGCCGGCTTCATCGCGGGCGACATCTCGACCGTGATGTCGCCGCGGACCGTGATCACCTGGGCCGAGAATACCAAAATCTTCGGCGATGTCGGCTTCGCCTTCCGCCTCACCTTCCTCAACAAATGCGACGAGGCCGAGCGCAACACGGTCGCTGAATACTACCAGCGCTGTTTCAACGAGGATATCGGCACCGGCATCCGCCGGACGGTGTGAGGCTCCGTGGCGTCCAGTAACGACCAGGGCAAGGCCGAGGATTTCAAGCGCGCGACCGCGAGCGCGCTGCGCGCCATCGCGCAGACGCCGGACGTGCAGGTCGCCTACCAGCCCGGCCCCTCCGGCCTTTCCGGCAAGCGCGCGCGCCTGCCCGCCCCCTCCCGCGCCCTCGCGGCCCCCGAGATGGCCAAGCTGCGCGGCGTCGCCGATGCCATAGCACTGCGCCTGCGCCACCATGACGACGCCATCCACACCGCCCGCGCGCCGGTGACCCGCGAGGCCCGCGAGGCCTATGACGCGCTGGAGCAGGCGCGCGTCGAGATCGTGGGCGCCGCGCATATGAGCGGCGTGTCCGCCAATCTGCGCGGCAAGCTGAACGAGGAGTGCGTGAGCGACGGGCTGGACCGCATGACCAGGCGCGACCAGCTGCCGCTCACCACCGCCCTCTCGCTGCTGGCGCGCGACCGCATGGACCCGGACTCCGTCCCCGAAGCCGCGCGCAAAATTCTGTCGCTGTGGCGCGAGACGCTGGGGGCGGACGCCGAGACGGCACTCGCCGAGCTCGCCTCCTCGCGCGCCGACCAGTCCAACTACACCAGGGCCGCGCGCAAACTGCTGGCGGCGGTCGACCTCGCCGAGGCCGAGAGCGAGGCGAGCGAGGAAGACGACGGCGCCGACGGTGAGGACGGCGGCGAGGACAGCGGCGAGCAGGACAACAGCCAGGACGGCGAGGGCCAGAGCCAGACCGAAGAGAGCGCGATGCTCGCGGCCCAGCCAGAGGTCACCGAGGGCCAGGCCGCCGAGCCCGACAGCGAGGAAGACGGCGAGGTGCAGGACGTCTCGGCCGAGAGCGACGATGCCCCCGCCGGCCCGCAGCAGCGCCGCGCCGCGCCGCCCTCGGATGACGCGAGCCAGTACCGCGCCTTCACCCGCACGCATGACGAGGAGATCGACGCCGACGCGCTCTGCGACCCCGAGGAGCTGAGCCGGCTGCGCCAGCAGCTCGACCAGCAGCTCCAGCACCTGCACGCCGTCGTCGCCAAACTCGCCAACCGGCTGCAGCGTCGCCTGCTCGCCCAGCAAACCCGCGCCTGGGAGTTCGACCTCGAGGAGGGCATGCTCGATGCCGCCCGCCTCTCGCGCATCATCGTCGACCCGCTGCTGGCGCTGACATATAAGCGCGAGCGCGACACGGATTTCCGCGACACGGTGGTCACACTGCTGATCGACAATTCCGGCTCGATGCGCGGCCGGCCGATCACCGTCGCCGCCATGTGCGGGGACATCCTGGCCCGCACGCTGGAGCGCTGCGCCGTCAAGGTCGAGGTGCTGGGATTCACGACGCGCGCCTGGAAGGGCGGGCAGAGCCGCGAACAATGGATTGCCGCCGGCAAGCCGCCGATGCCGGGCCGCCTCAATGATCTGCGCCACATCATCTACAAGGCCGCCGACACACCCTGGCGCCGGGCGCGCAAGAATCTCGGGCTGATGCTGCGCGAGGGGCTGCTGAAGGAAAACATCGACGGCGAGGCGCTGCTCTGGGCCTACCGCCGCCTCCTCGCCCGCCCCGAACACCGGCGCATCCTCATGGTGATCAGCGACGGCGCGCCGGTGGATGATTCCACACTCTCGGTGAATTCCGGCAACTACCTGGAGCGGCACCTGCGCGACGTGATCCGCGACATCGAAACCCGCGAGCTCGTGGAACTGATCGCGATCGGCATCGGCCACGACGTGACCCGCTACTACCGCCGCGCGGTCACGATCGTGGACGCCGAGGAACTCGGCGGCACGATGATGCGCAAACTGACCGAATTATTCGACGAAGACGAGGCGGACACCTGGGCGCGCATCGCAGGCCAACGCGCGGCGCTGATTGCTTGAGGAAGGAAGCGCTTCTTTTTTGAAAAAAAGAAGCAAAAAACTTTTGATTCTGCTCCGTGGCGCTGCCGGTGGCGTGTTTTTTATAATGCAGTCACGCACAGTCGCTAATTCCCGGCCGCAGGCACGGCCTCTGCTTATAGGCGGGCCACTAGGTCTTTCATGGCCTTATTTGCGTTATCGAGATATTCTTTTTTAATCTGGACCCTGCGCCCATTAATGCTCTGCTTTCCTACGTGAACTGCCGTGAACGGCTGGCCCTTGGCGAAAGCCACCACTCCCGTCGTTTGAAAATCACGGATTTCAATGAAGCCCTTTCCGACGGTCGTGAAATTGAATATTTCTGGATTGGTTTTGAGGAGTTTTGCCACATCTTTCTCGATCGCGTCCAAAACGGCGGCATATGCCGAAGCAGCGCCCATGTATTGGGTGAGGCGATTTTTTGCGATTAAATGCACCTTCGGCAACGCTCGGCCTGCAGCTTTTAACTTCGTAGCGAACGCGTAGGCGGCATATATTTCAGAGGGCAATTTCAGCCCGTAGACAAGCGAAAACGCGTTTTGAATTGCCCGCCGCGAGGAATCATCCGCCATCACCGGCAACACAATACGGTTACATGCGGCGAGCGCAATTTGCGTATATAGAGAGAAGCTTGGATTGCAGTCCATAAAGACAATATCGTAATCGTTTTCGACTTGCTTCAAAAAATCATTGAGCCAATCAACGACTGCGATCCATGGATTCGTGCCAGGAATTTGGTTATTGGCCAGCGTGTTGACGGCATTTGCCTGCAACTCAAGAAGGGGATCACCGCACACTAAATCGATATTCGTAGGGACGCTTGCGTTAAAGCCGTTTGGCTTCGTGATGAAGTCGGAGGCGCTGAAGACGGGTGGTGTGTAAGGCGACGGCAACCGTAGTTGAAAGTAGCCGCCTAAGCTGCATCGTGGCACCAGGCCTTGCTGAGCCAGAAGCTTGTCACTGCCTTTATTGTTTAATCCCCCGAGCAGCAATTCGGAGAGGTTCGCCTGAGGGCAAACATCCACAGCAAGAATCCGCTTTTCCGGATGTTTCTCAGCATAGAGGGTGACGGCCTGGAACGCCAAACTCGTTTTGCCGGTTCCACCTTTATTATTCCAAAATGCGTATTTGGCATCCATCGACGAAACCCCTCATTGTCTAATTCAGACACAAACAAGTCCGACTTGTACATGATGGCGTCCAAAAAAGACAATGGCAAGTCCAAAAGTTCTTAATGCGGCCGCGACCCGCATCTTGGATTGCCCCATAATTTCACGCACGATAACGTACTGTATCAATCATGCAGAAACCAAAACTTTCTAGATTTTCGAAAGATATGAACGAAACGCTCTAGCCATGATCTGGCTTGTCCGCCCTGATCACCAGGAATGGGGGGCGTCGTCGCTGGTCTTTAAGCCGAGGCCAATTCGTCATGTCATCCTGGCTCGGGCCGGGTTCGTTGAGGCGCTGAAGCACTAGGCCCGCGTCTAGTAGAGCGTTGACGTAGCTGCTAACGGTTCGGTGGTATCGCGGTACATCTACAAAGCCCAGCCAGCTTACCTTACGGCTGCCTTCGTCAAGATAATGGTCCACCGGCCAGTGCGCCCGTGCACCGTCATCCCGGAGAACCCAATTACGTTCGCCGCAAGTGATAATCGGATGCTCTACGGAGAAAATGAACGACCCACCCGGCCGCAACGCTACGCTGACCCGCCCAGCAATTTTTTGAAAGTCAGCAGCGTAATGAAGTGCTAGACCGCTAACGATCAGATGAAAGCTACTCTCCGCGAGACAGATACGGTCGAGTTCGGCATGTTCAAACCGGAGATTTTTAATTGTCGGACTTTGCTGCCTCGCCCTGGCAAGCATTTTCTGTGAGGAATCAAAACCTACGACCGAAGCGGCGCCTTGGGCCATTAGCCAATGGCACATACCGCCCGTTCCGCAGCCAAGATCAGCCGCCGTGATCCCTTGCAATTTCGGCATCAAGGAAACCAGCGCGGGTGTTTCAACGATCTCGTTTAGCGTTCCTTCCAGTGCTCGCATGTCGTCATATGCAGCAAAAAATTCTGGGTCGTCGTATAACGCCGTTTCGTCTTCTGGTTTGGAAGCCACTATAGTCTCCTGGGACAGGGAGAAGGGATCAGGTCTGATTCATATACCAAATCCCGAATTTTCACCCGTCTGTTTCTGACATTCAAAAATCAAGACTTTCGAGGTTCCCGTAAGATATAATCGTAATTTAGACGGAATGAGATGCCGGCGTCGGCCAGCGAATCATCCAAGATTGGTAAACCAGGCAAGTGCCCTGGCCTGGGTACGGTCAATCCAGGCCGCTTTTGTGTCCGTGTAAGCATGGGAATCATTGGGGAACAGTTCGCGGGCGCGGCGCTTTTCATCTTCATATGCTCGCGCCTCGTTTGGATGGGCGCGTAGATAGTCCCTGAAGGCGAGGT
>Ga0116230_10003060_pt1 | contig 16227 bp, 12 predicted proteins | sample S1TSphfallax_3_FD_88678 | JGI IMG/M metagenome (GOLD analysis project Ga0116230, IMG submission 88678) | Host-associated microbial communities from peat moss isolated from Minnesota, USA - S1T2_Fd - Sphagnum fallax MG | ecosystem: Host-associated > Plants > Peat moss > Unclassified | place... | reverse complement strand
GTGGGAAGGCCCTTTCTATGGGATCGGGATGAAACTCTACGATCGGCTCGCGGGGAAGCTGAGCCTCCAGCCGTCGCGGCACCTCAGCCGGGCGGGGACGCTCGCCCTGATCCCGACGGTGGAGCCCGCGGGCCTGAAGGGCGGAGTGCTCTACCACGATGGTCAATTCGACGACGCGCGCCTGGCGCTGAATCTTGCGCAGACGGCGGAGGCGTTCGGCGCCGCGGTGGTCAACTACTGCCGCTGCGTCGGCCTGATCAAGGAGGGCGGTCGCGTGACCGGCGTCGAGGCGCGCGACGAGGAGTCGGGCGAGGAATTCACGCTGCGGGCGCGCTGCGTCGTCAACGCGACCGGGGTGTGGGTCGACGATCTGCGCCAGCTCGACGAACGCGCGGCGCGGAAGATCGTCGCCGTCAGCCAGGGCATCCACGTGGTGCTGCCGAAGGCCTTTCTGCCGGGAACGACGGCGATCATGGTGCCCAAGACGGCCGACGGCCGGGTGCTCTTCGCGGTGCCGTGGCACGACTGCGTCGTGGTGGGCACGACGGACACGCCGATGGCGGCCGCTGCGCTCGAGCCACGCGCCCTCGACGAGGAACGCGATTTCGTGATGGCGCATGCCCGCCGCTACCTGGCCCAGGACCCGTCGGATGGCGACGTGCTCAGCATCTTTGCGGGCCTCCGCCCGCTGGTGAAGGCGGGGGATGGCCACGACACGGCCGCGCTCTCGCGGGACCACACGATCCTGGTGGGTCGCAGCGGGCTGATCACGGTCACGGGCGGCAAGTGGACCACGTACCGCAAGATCGCCGAGGACGTGATCGACCACGCCGAGACGGTGGCAGGCCTGACGCCGCAGCCGTGTCGCACCGAGGCGCTGGCCATCCATGGCTCGACGCTCACCGCCATTCCGGAACCCAATCTTCGGCCCTATGGCAGCGACGCGGTCGGCGTGGCGGAACTCATTCGCACGACGCCGGGAGGGGCGCGTCCGCTGCACCCGGCGCTGCCTTACCAGGAGGGGGAGGTGGTCTGGCAGGTCCGCCACGAAATGGCGCGCACCGTCGAGGACGTGCTGGCGCGACGCACGCGGGCGCTGCTGTTGAACGCACGGGCGTCGATCGAGGCGGCGCCGCGGGTGGCGCAGTTGTTGGCGGCGGAACTGGGGGAGGATGCAGCTTGGCAAACCGGACAGGTGGCCGCGTACACCGCCGTGGCCCGGGGGTACGTGTTCGGCGATCCGGCCAGCCACCACGCTTCCGCCTGAGCCGCGACGGGACGATGGCCTGAGGCCGCGTGAGGGCAAGACCCTACAGATAATTCCGACCGCGGCGGACAGAATTCGCCGCGGGATTAAGCTAGGCTGGTGGAGTTCGACGATTCCTTCCGCTCCCGCCATGAAGCCTTCCTACCCCCGCCTGCTCGCGACTCTCGGCTGCGTCTTCGCCGCCCTGCTGCCGCTCGGATCTTACGCCCAAACCCCGACCGCACTGGCGGCGAACCCGGCGGCGCCGGCCCCAATGGAGATCTCCCTCGCTGCCGACGCTGCGACCACGTCCGCCGACCGGTCCCAAGCCGCGGTGGTGGCGATCGAATCGCCGGACCCGCGGCGCATCCGGCTGCCCCAGGACAACACCGCCATTTCCTACCGGCTCGAAATCTTCGGCGATCTCTTTACGCCCGCCGAGCGGGACGAGCTGAAGGTGTCGGCCAATCTGCTCGGCTCCGCCCGAGCGATGCTGCACGCGGAGTCGGCCAGTTCGCTCCAGAACAACGCCCGCGCCTCGGGCGGCTCCGCCTACGCCGGCGCGATCAGCGCCTCCCTCGTCTTCGGTTCGGGTACGACGGCGGCCGATTGGCCCGCGTTGAGCGAGTGGGCGCCGCCGCGGGGGTCGATCCGCGGGGGGCTGACGCGGGAACTGGTCCCGATGGGCTGGGATCTGGCGGAGCGCAGCCGGAACGGCTCGGCCAACGGCGGCGCGGCCTGGATCGAGCGGGCGGTCGCCATCCTGCCCTACCCGCATGGTTCCCAGACGTGGCAGGCGGGAGCCGCCGGCCTGCGCGTCGGCACGCTGAGCCTGCTGTCGGGCAGCTGGCCTTCGCTCGACCGGATGACCGCGGCCGACTTTTCCAATTTCTGCAAGGTGTGGTTCAAACGCTCGGTGAATCTGGCGCTGGCGAACGTCGTCGGCTCGCTGCTGACCCCGAAGAATCTGACCGCCGCCGCGCCGGCGACCGCGGGTCCGCTGAGCTCGGCGGGAACAATTCGGGCCGAACGCGTCCGCATGGAACGGGCGCATCCCGCCCCGCCGGTGACAGTGTACTATACTTTCTAGGGGGACGCACCGCCGCCGCCCGCTCCCAAGGAGCTTGCGCGGGCAGAAGCAGGGCATTTGGTTGAGGGTGATCGATCGCAGGCCGCACCCCGGTCTGACCACCCCTCCCGCCCATGCGTCATCACCGCCGCTCCCGCCTCGTCTTAGCCCGCATCGTTCACGCCGCCCGGACCCTGGGGGGTCGGTCGCCGGCGCGCCGCGCCATCGAGGCCGGATCGGCGTGCGCCCTCGCCGCCGGCCTCGTTTGGGCCAGCCTCCCGGCGCGGGCGGCGGCTGAGGTGACCCTGGAAGCCGCGCTTCCCCCCTACGCGCCCGCCGAGTCCGTGAGCGGCGAGATCGTCTGCGCCGGCAATCACGCGACCGACGAAGTGATGAGCGCCTGGGCGGCGAAATTCGCCCGTTATGAACCCGGAGTCCATCTGCGGCTGCGCGATGACACCCGCCTCACGACGGACGCCTACGACGTCGCGATCGCGGACGGCGGCATCGACCTGATCCCTTCGGCCCGCGAACCGGTGCCGTCCGAAACCGAGCGTTTCACCCGCAAACTGGGCGGTCCTCCGCTGGTCGTGGCCGTCGCCACCGGCAGCTATGCCACGAAGAGCGGCACCCATGCGATCGCGTATTACGTGAACGCCGCCAATCCCCTGACGCGGATCTCGCTCGACGAAATCCGCGAAATCTACGCGCCGGGCGGCAAGATCACGACCTGGGGGCAGCTGGGCCTGACCGGCGAATGGGCGCACCAGCCGATCCACGTGTTCACGCTCGCGCTGACCGATCCCAACGGCAATCCCCTCGGCATCATCAATTATCTCGAGAAGCGGATCTTCGGGGGCGCCACCCAGTTCCGGCGCAGCATCTACCAGGTCGACAGCGATGGACCGGGGCTCGATCACCACATGCTGAACAACATCGTGCGCGACGTGGCCCGGGATCGTTACGCCATCGGCTTCAGCGGCTTCGGCTTCCCCCAGCCCGGGGCGAAAACCCTGGCGCTCGCCGACACCCGGGCGGGCCCGTATTATCGCGGCACGCATGACGAGGTCGCCCGCCGGGTCTACCCCCTCACGCGGACCATTTATCTGTGCGTCAACCGCCGCGCGGACGCGGCCCTTCCGCCCGCCGAGCGCGAATTCCTCCGGTTCATCCTCAGCCGCGACGGCCAGGCGGTCTTCACCGTCGGTCCCGAGAAGTATCTGCCCCTCACCGCCAGCCTGGCGGCCGCGGAGCGGGCCAAGGTGCACTGACCGGCGAGGCGCGCCGGCGGCCGGGCGCGGCCCGGCGGCCGACCTCAGCGGAGCTTGGCGAGCTGTTCGGCCACGGTCCGGGCCGGGAGCGGCAGCAGCTTGCCGTCGCGGACGACCTCGGCCTGGCCCTCGCGGCTGAGCACATAGCGCAGGAACTCCGCCACCTTCGGATCGAGCGGCCGGCCCGGCGTCCGGTCCACGTAGAAGTAGTTTGTATCAGAAAAGTAATACGAGCGATCCTGCACCGTCTCGAGGGTGGGGGCGATGGCGGGCGCGCCCGGGCCGGCCGCGATCGCGGCCGCCTTGGTGCGGGGCGTGAGGTAGTTGAGGGAACTCCAGCCGATGCCCGCGGGATCGCGGCCGATCTCCTGGACCAGCACCTGGGCGCCCACGACGAACTTCCCGTCGGGCCCGACGGCCTGGGGATATTGCCGGATCGTTTCGTTCCACTTGTCGCTGCCGTGGAGGACCAGCCGGTCGAGCATGTACGACGGACCGTACTGGAAAGGCATGCTGTAGACATGGATCGGGCGGTCGCGCCACGGGCCCGTCAGGCCGAGCTGGCCCCAGGTCCGGAGATTGGCCTCCGGCCCGCGCGAGAATTCCGGATGCCAGGTGGTGCCCACCCATCCGCCGTTGCGCTCCGCCCCGAAGATCCCGTCCAGCTGCTGCACCGTCAGCCGGCTCAGGGGATTGTCCCGGTTCAGGACGATCACCCAGGCGGGATTCCAGCCGAGCACATCATAGGCCCCGTTCATCGCCTCGATCTCGAGGGGGTCGTGGCCGTAGGTCCGCTCGAAGCCGAGCTGTTCCATGAAGAGGATGTGCCGACCGATGCCGATGTCGGCCACGCCGGTCACGAGCGCCGGGATCGCCACGGCGGAGGAGGTCAGGTGGAAGTCGAGGACCAGGCCGGGCTGCCATTGCCGAAAGGCCGCCGTCCAATACTCAAGCAGCCGGCCGCGGGTCAGCACATCGTTGCCCCAGAGCCGGAGCGTGCCCGTGAGCGGCGGCCCCGGCACGTAGTGCGGCAGATCGGACAGATCCCACGTGCGCGTGTAAAAATGTTTGTCCTTGATGCCCTTGCCGTGCTCGGTGCGCGCGGCCTGCACCGCCAGGGCATCCCGCACGATCCCATCGTCCTGCGCTACCGCCGGCGCCGCCGCGCAGAGCAGGGCCAAGGCCGGGAGGAAACAGCGAGTGAGGGAGCGAATCATGGAACGCAGCGAGTGGGGGGGGGACGGCCGGAGATTTGCCCTTGCCGGGCGGAGCGGGAAGTGGCCTCTTGCCGCATCCGGATGACCGTGTCGCACACCAGCCGCCGGGGCAAGATCGCGCATGCGCTGTTCGGAGTGGGCGTCGCGTTCAAGGGCGTGGACGGCCTGCTCGAACTGTTGGCCGGCGCCCTGCTGCCCTTCGTGTCCGTCGCCCGGCTGCACGATCTCGTGGTCGCCGCGACCGCGCCCGAATTGGCGGAGGATCCCGGCGACCTGATCGCGCATGCGCTGCGCGGCGGCGCAGACCGGTTCTCGCCCGACAAGAAGGCCTTCGCGGTCTCCTACCTGCTGGCCCACGGCGTGGTCAAGCTCGGGCTGGTCGGCGCGTTGCTCGGGAACCGGCGCTGGGCCTTCCCGCTCGCGCTCTGGCTGCTGGGGGGGTTCGTGGGCTACGAGGGCTTCCGGGTGGTCCGCCATCACGCCTTCGGCCTGTTGATCCTGGCCGCCCTCGACGCCGGCGTCATGGTGCTGGTGTGGCTGGAGTATCGCCGGCGGTGGCCGCGCTAAGCGCGGGCCGCGCGCACGGATCCGGCTTCAGAAATTCGCGGGGCGTCCGATTTCCGGGAGGATGCGGCAAGTTCCGGCCAGTCGAGCGTGGTTTCGCGTGGGCGCGTGGTGCACGGCGTGCCTGCTTGTCCGCATCGCTGCACCCTCCGCCCGCGCCGACGAGGTCGCCGGACCCGGTCAACTGCTGCCCGGCGACCACCTGAGGTTCCAGATCGTGGAGGACGGCGATGCGCCGGTCGAACTGGTGGTCAACCAGCAGGGCATGGTCGAGTTACCCTACTTGGGCAGCGTGCCCACGGCGGGATTGACCGTGGAAGGCTTTGCCACCGCAGTGAAACACGATCTGGACCGAAGCTACTACCGCTCGGCGACGGTCAGGATCTCCCTGGAGGACCGACCCGAACGAACCCGGAACCGGGGTCGCGTCTTCGTTTCCGGACAGGTGCACCGGGTGGGGGCCATCGAAATCGACAAGACGGAGAAGAACACGGCCGGGAAGGTGATTCTCGCCAACGGCGGGCTGACCCAATTTGCCGACGCGCGGAAGATCAAGCTGTTCCGGACCAACGCCGCGGGGGTCGTGGAGACGAAGGTGGTGGACCTCCACGAGGTGCTGGAAAAGGGCCGGATCGACCTCGATGTGCCGATTTGCGACGGCGACCTCATCGTGGTCGGCGCCAAGTTGGTGAACTGGTGAGCCCATGATCGAACGCCTGGTCCGACTCTACCGGCAGATCAAGCCGCGCGCCCGGTACTATCTACCGGTCATTCCCCTCGGGGTCGCGGTGGCGACGCTCGCCTTCATCTATCGGCAGAACCAGGTGCCGACCCTGTTCTCCTCGACCGCAAAGATGGTCATCAGCGGCAAGGTCAATCTCCCGGAGACCGCGAACGCCTACACGGAGGAACTCGCCAATTTCATCGGCACGCAGATTGAGATTCTGGGGAGCCAGGTGGTGGTCACGCGGGCCAAGCGGAAGCTGCAGCTCGACCGACCCGAACTGAGGGGCACGGCGACGGTGCAGGCGCGGCCGCTGCGCGGCACCACGATCATCATCGCGGACGCCATCGGCAGCGATCCCGAATACACCACCGCCTTTCTGCAGGCCCTGCTGGAACAGTTCATCGAGTTTCGCAAAGACCGCCGGATCCAGACCACCGACGCCGCGCTCCGGCAGATCCGCGAGGAGATTCCGCGGACGGAGCAGCAGCTCGCCGCCGACGAGGAGGCCGTCTTCAAGTTCAAGCTGCAGCATAACCTCGGCGATTGGGAGCGGGAGGCCGCGGATGCCGGACTGCTGCTTTCCCAGCTGCGCAGCCGGGAGGCGAATCTTCGCATGCAGCTCGAACTCGCCCAATCGCTCAAGGAGCGCGCGGTCACGCAGGCCCGCGAGGACCGGATCCTCGCGCTCACCGCCTTCGACGGCACCCAACGGCGCAGCGCGACCATCGCCGAACGGGCGCCGGCCGCCGAGATCGATCCCCGCCGCGAAGAGCTGATCAAGCTGCAGGTCGAACGGGAGCAATTGCTGACGATCTTCCAACCCCAGCATCCCCGGATCAGGAAGCTCGACCTGGAAATCCAGCGGCAATCCCGTCTGGTGGACCTGCTGGCGGTCGAGCGGGACCGCTCGTTTGCGCAGATGGTGACGGGCATGCAGAGCGAACTGGCGGTGATCGGCCAGGCCATTAAGGATTGCCAGCACAAGGCCCTGGAATCGGCTCACGCCGCCGCCGAATACGAACGGCTGCAGGCCAACGTCACCCGCAGCCGCGAAGTCAACTCCCGCCTGGTCAGCGGACTGCAGAACGTCGACGTGGCGCGCGAAGTGAACCTGGACATCGTCCAGGTGCTCCAGCAGCCGAGCGCGGCGCTCCGGGTCCCCAAGCCGCTGGCGGAAGCGACCCGCGGCGGCATTTTCGTGGGCCTGCTTTCCGGCGTCGTCCTGTTCCTCGGCCTGCAGCGCTTCGACCGGCGCGCCTTTTCGGGCGAAGAGGTGGCGGCCGCCTCCGCGGCACCCATCGTATCGGAAATTCCGTCGCTCGCCGAACTGGCCGACCCGGCATACGATCCGCTGCGCAGCGGCCCGTCCCACCGGATGCTCGAAGCCATGCGGGGACTCGCCAGTACGATCGATCTGCCGACCGAAACCAGCCGCCATCGCACCGCCGTGTTCTGTTCGAGTTGCACGCCCGGCGAGGGCAAGTCCACCGTCGCGCTCAACCTCGCGCTGTACCTGGAAAAGTCCGGCCTCAAGACCCTGCTGATCGACGCGGACCTGCGCTGCGGGAGCCTCGCCGAAAGGCTGAGCTTGCCGCGCGACCACGCCGGGATGGCGGACCTGGTCATGGGGAAAGTCGCCGATTGGCGCGAAACGGTGGTCCCGGTCCCCGGCACGCAGCTCCACTTCATCGGCAGCGGCAACACCCAGGCCGAAACGGTCGACTTCCTCGGCCGCTGGCTGAATCCCAAGTTTTTCGAGCAGCTGAAAGTCGCCTACGATGTGGTGGTGGTCGATTCCGCGCCCCTCGTGCCGGTGGCCGACTCCGTCGGTTTCCTGCCGTACATGGACCAGGTGCTGTTGATCAGCCGGGTCCGCGTCACCCAACTCTCGCTGCTCGAGAAGACCGCCGCGATCATCCGCCAGCATTCGCGAAATAATTTTCGACTGGTCGTCAACGAAATGGAGACCGACCCGCATCTCTACGGCTACGGGTATACCCAGCCCGCCTGATTAGCGCACGGCATCCTGCACCAGCCTGACCTGCTGGATCGTCAGGGTCCGCGGATCAAGAGTGTGCAGAACCTCGCCCGCCTCCCGCAGGCGGCCAGCCCGGGCCAGCGCCGCGCCGTAAGCATACGCGATGGCCGGAGATTTCCTCCACCCGGCGCTGATCGGCGCCAGCAGTTCCAGCGCCCGCGCCGACTCGCCCTGCACCGCCAGCACCACTGCGTAGGCGCAGACGAAGGACTCGTCGCGGGGGTCCGCGCGGCAATTGTCCGCCGCAATGCGTGTGTATTCCGCCAAGTCGCCGACGCCGGCCAAGGCCCCGAACAAGGCGTAATTGCCGGCGACGGATCGGTCGGAGGGCCGGCGGGAGCGCAGCCGCGCAAAGGCCCGGTACTGCCCGGCCGCGTCGCGGCTGACCCGGTAGTGCCGGGCGAGCATGGCCAGGGCGTCCTCGCCGACGCCCGCATCGTCGGCCAGCCGCCACAGCAGATCGACCGCTTGATCGACCTTGCCCCAGGTATAGAGCATTTTGGCCACCAGGAGCGCCTCCGGTGGGTTCGAGCGCGCGTCGCCCGCCAGGGCCAGCCACTCGCGCTGCGCGTCGCCCCCGGCGCCGAGGGCCGCGGAAGCCGCCCAACCGTACGCTTCTTGCATGACTTTCACCTGGGCGCCCCACGGCGCGGCCTCGCTCCATTGCTTCAGCTCGCGCCAGAGGGCCGCCTGGCGATACGTCTCGGCCACGGCAATGAAGAGGGGATCGGCCTGGATCTCGGTGGCTTTGATCGTGCGCGCCCAAGCCACCGCCTCCCGGCTCCGGCCCATCTGACCGAGCCAGCCCATCAGATCGGCGGAGCGCAGCTGGCTGGCGCCCATGTCCGCCTTGGCCGCCGCGAACTGGCGTTGGAAGGCCGCCTCGTCGACCGGTGAAACGGCGAACAGGCAACGGCGCGCATCCTCGAGCGTGCACAGCGGATGGGCGCGCAGCGCCTCCGCCGCCTTCACGGTGGCGACCGCGTCCTGGCGCGCCACCGCATCGGCGAGCAGCGCCCGCAGCGCGGATCGACCCCAGACGCCGCGGTCGGCCCCGCTCCGGCTCAAACGGGCGATGCCCTCCGCGCGCTCCGCCGGCGTCGGGGCGTGGAGCAGCGCCCGGCCCAGGCGCGCTTCATCCGATGGCACCTCGGCGGCGTGGGCCGCCGTGTCGAGCGCCAGCGCCGCCGCGAAGCGATCACGGGCCACGCCGTAACGGCCGCGGCGCAGCGCGAGATCGCCGATGACGCGCAGCGCGCGCGGCGAGGTGCGGATGCGATCGGGGCCCAAGTGGGCCAGCGCCTGATCGGCGGCGTCGAGGTCGGAGCTGAGCACCGCCGTTTCAGCCCAGACCATGACGTCTTCGGGCAGATAGCCGCTCAGCTCAGCCGCCCGGCGGGCGAAGGCCACCGCCCCGCGGCTGCGGCCTTGGCGCAGGGCGAGTTCGGAAGCCATCCGCCAAGGTTCGGGCCGGTGCGAATCCATCGCCAGTGCCTGCTGAATGGCTTCGGCCGCGTGATCGAGGCGACCTGCCCGCAGCCATCGCTCCGCGATCCGACGCGTCGTGAACGCTTCCCAACGGTCATAACCCGGACCCACCCCATACCCAATGGCGACCAACAGGGCCCCGCCGAACGCCAGTACCCACCCGCGCCGACCCCGGCCCAGAAAAATGGACGAAAGTTTATCCAAGCGATTCCACGTTGAGCTCCGCCATCAGAAACCCGGGCGGTCTCCGATTCGAGAATTATCAATCCTCATCCCCCCGATTCATAAAATATCCCGCCTAAGCCCGCGCCCGAATGGGCCGATTGGGGCGGTGAGCACCCATGGCCCTCTTCCAGAAGCAATTCCTGATGGGGCTGCTGATGCTGGCGGCCGCCGCCGCGGAAGCAGCGCGCGCCGAATCCGCGGGGAGCGCGGGAGACGCGCCGCCCTCCGCCTCAACCCGGCTCGCGCAGACTTCGCCCGACCTGCCGGCCTCAGCCGTCGTCGACCTCGCCGAGTCCGGCCCGGTCAGCGAAGTAAGCCTGGAGCTCGCGCCGGCGAAGGGCCGGCTCGTCCTGGCCGGGTTGGACCGCGCCGGTGCCAAGGCCGAGCTTGCCACCGCGCTGCACTCCCCGCTGCTGATCGCCGATGTTCGTCTAACGGGAGTGGAGCGGGCACTCTCGTTCGAACTTTCCAAATTCAACCTCGGCGCCGTGGCCCTGTTTTGGGTGGCGGCGGTTCCGGGCACCCCCCTGACGCTCAGCCGGATCGCGATCAGAAGTCCGGATGGCGGACTGCGGACCGCTCCGAAGCGCGCGCCGGCGGCCGCCCCGTCCGCCCAGTCCGCCGAACTCGCGCAGCCGGACAGCCGACCCGTCAGCTTCTGAGCCGCCCACCTCGTGAATGAGGCCGACCGATCGCCCAGGGCGCTCCACTGCGTCCGCCTTCTGCTGCTGGCGGGGTTGCCCTGGGCCTGGCTGGCCGCCCTCACGCATGCGCCCGCTCTCGGGGCAGGCCTCGCGGCCCTCGCGAGCGGACTCCTGCTGCTGAGCGGGCCCGCTCCCGCGATGGAAATGCTGGAGCTGGGCTCGGTCGGCGTGCTCGCGCTCATGCTCAAGGATCTGTGGCCGGTTCCGCTTCCGGCGGTTACCGAATGGCTCCACGCCTGCGGCCTGACCGGACGGGTTCCACCCCCCCGCTTTCGCAATCCGCAAATTTGGAACGGCCTCCAGCAAGCCGGCCAACTGTCGGCCGCCTGCCTCACGATCGCGGCCGTGCGCTGCGCGTGGATTCGCCGGACCGTGACGCGCCAGACCGGCCTCGCGGTCATCGGCCTGCTGCTGACGGCGTTCTGTGTCGCGGTCGCGCTGACCACCGACGGCGCTCGGCCCTACCTGGCCGGCAACGCCGTCCTGGCCGTCGGGAGCAAGAATGCCGCAGCCACCCTCGCCGGCATGGGCTTCGTGATTTCGGCGGGGCTGGCCGCGCAACATGCGCGCCGTCGCGCCGTCGTCGCGGCCGGTTTCGGACTCGGAGCCCTGGCCTCCCTCTGGGTGCTCACGCACGTGCGCTCCTGGACGGGGATTTCGGGCGCGACCGCGGGCTGCGCGGCGCTGGTCTGGCAGTGGCCCCGCTCGCGCCGGGCCGGGAAGGTGCGCAATCGTTGGATGTGGGTCGGCGCCGCCGGCTGCGGTTTTCTCGCCCTCGCACTCGCACTGGCCCCCGAACTCGCGGAGCGAACCGCGGGCTTGCTCCATGATTACCGCTGGGAGATCTGGCGGGATGCGCTGGCGTTGCTCCGCGACCGGCCGCTGGGCGGCGCGGGGCTGGGCAGTTTCGCGCAAATCTATCCCCTGGTCGGTCGCCTTGCGCTGCCGCGCGACTCGCGGCTCACCCACCCCGATTCCAGCTGGGTGCTGCTGCTGATCGAATGGGGCCTGTTGCCGGTGGCCGTCCTCGCTGCGGCAGGGCTTTGGGCGCTCCGGCGGCAAAACCGGCCCGAGGCGCGCCTCGCCCCCGCCGCCAAGGCCGCCTCCGGCGCCATCGTCGAGGCCGGACTTGCCGCCTGGGCGGTATGCGGACTCACGGACATCTCCCTGCACCGTCCCGAAACCGCCCTGATCGGCGCCGGTCTGCTGGCGTTCCGCGACTACCCGGCGCGGGCCGTCGCCCGACCGGCTTGGCTGGCCCCGCTCGCCGTCGCCGCGAGTCTGGCCATCGCGACGGCCGGCGAATGGGCGCGGGAATGCCAGGTTCGGGCGGAAGTCTCGGCCTCCGGCCCCGAGGCGCTGGCCTGGGACCTCCTGAACCCCAAACTTCACTGGCAGTTGGCGCTCCGGGCGTGGAACGCGCGGGCCGACCGTCCCGATCTCCCGCTGGCCCTCGCCCATTTTCGGGCGGTGGTGCTGCTCGATCACCGGTCGGTCGCCGCCCCGGAGACCATCGCCCGGTTCCTGATGCCGACCCAGCCCAACGCCGCCGTCCTCTATTGGCAAACCGCCCTCGTTCGCGCCCGATCCGACCCCGCACTGACCTCCGCCCTCCTGCGCAATGCGATCAGGGATTACCCGAATCAACCGCCCGGTTATTGGGCGGCGATCTCGGCCCCGCTCAAAATTTAAAATCGAGGCTGCAAAACAGGTCCCGCTTGCGATAGGCTCGCGGCGCCGGGCTGACCTGGTTATTGGAGCTGCGCGCGCCCAAACGCAGCTGCAGGCGCCGCGAGACCGCGACCTCGACCCGGGCTTCGTTGTCCCAGCGGTAGCCCACCTCGCCCCCGCTGACCGATTCGGTCAGGTGCTGCAGCCGGGTCTCCAGGTAAACCACCGTGGAAGCGTTGAGCACGAGCTTCGGCGTGAGCGCAACGGCCCACATTCGGTAATAGTCGGAGGACACGTTATCGTTGAGCTTTTCGTAAAAGCTCAGGTCGCAGCTCAGGTGCTCGCGCAGACGCCGGGAGACATCGACGCTGCCGATCACCTGGGCGCGATGCGGGGAGTCGCCGGCCAGGGCGGGTGAAAAGTAGCGGACCGAATCGACCCCGACGGCCGCCGTGAACTGAAAGGACTCGGTCGGGTGCATCGTCGCGAAGAGCCGGCCGGTCCAGTCCGCGGAGCTGGTGGACGGAGCGTGCCGGAAATTCTCCGCGACCAGGTCGAATTCGCCCCCGAACGAAAGCTCGGGACCGAGTTCGCGGACGAGCCGGCCGCCGACCAGCCTCCGATCCGTGTCGATCCGCGCGACGTCCCCGCCCTCCGCCAGCGCCAATCCGCGCAACACGATCAGTTGCGCGGTCGCGCCGTTGCACGGGACGTCGACCTGCATCCCCAGATCGTACGTGGACAGTTCGAAGGTCGTGGTATCGTTGACGGTCGGCGCCAGCACCGGATCGAAAGTCTGGGAGACATTCAGGAATGGCGTGATGCGGATCTCCTTGACGTATAGGCTGTAGCTAAAGGCAGAACCCGGCTCCAGCACGACGTAACCCCGCTGGGGCGCGTGCCCCAGGACCCATTCGACCCGCGTCAGTGAGCCGATCAGGTTGAGCCGTTCGGATTGAGCGGCCTGCCACTGCGCGCTGAAGCCGATCCCCTCCGTGATCGAGAGCCCCGCGGCGGGCTGCGGGGACAACGCGAGGTTGTCCGTATACTCCACCGCCGTCGTGGCCGATACGTCCACCAGCACGGGCCCGAGCCGCAACCAGGGATCCTTCGGCTGGTCGGAGTCAGCCAGGGCGGACGCCGTGGGCACGTACGCGTCGGTGTACCAGGTCTGCGCCGCCAGCGGGAAAGCGGGGGCGACGAGTGCCAGCGGCAGCCAGCGGGTCAGGACGCAGAATTTGCGTCGAATGATCGGCAGGGCCACCCAAAGCCCTCCTACGATTGCACCCGGTCAAGGGGGGAAGCATTCCAGTCGGACATGGCTAAATCCCACCGTGATCGCGCCCGGCGTCAATCGGAACCGATGGGCCAATCCACGTAATTGGCGGATATCCGATGCAACGAATCGCACGGCGCGCGGTCCACAGCTGTCCGATGAATATTCGACTCGACGGAAAACGCGCGCTCGTCACCGGCGGAAGCTCCGGCATCGGCGCCGCCATCTCCCTCGCCCTCGCCGAAGCGGGGGCCAAGGTCGCCGTCAACGGCTCCCACCACGTCGAGGAGGCCCAAGGCGTGGTCGAGCAGATCAAACAGGCGGGCGGCGACGCTCAGGCGATGATGGCGGACATCTCGTCCCTGCCCGCGGTGACCGGACTGTTCCAGGAAGTCGACCGGGCGTGGGGCGGCCTCGATTTCCTGGTCAACTGCGCCGGCATCGACGGTCCCCACGCCATGGCCTGGGAGGCCGACCCGGATGCGTGGCGGCGCGTGTTGGAAATCAATCTGTTCGGCACCTTCTATTGCGCCCGGGAGGCCCTCCGCCGCATGGTACCGCAGCGCGGCGGGGTGGTCCTCAGCCTCACGTCCGTCCATGAGGAGATCGCGTGGTCGGGGTACAGCGCCTACACCGCCAGCAAGGCCGGGGTGTCGATGATGACCAAGACCCTGGCGCAGGAAGCCGCGCCCTTCGGCGTGCGCGTGCTCGCGGTGGCCCCGGGGGCGATCAAGACCCCGATCAACGCGTCGGTGTGGAAGGATCCGCAGGGACTCAAGGATCTGCTCACCAAGATCCCGCTCGGCCGGATGGGCGAGCCCAAGGATATCGCCCAGGTCGTGACGTTCCTCCTGTCCGACGCGGGCGGATACGTCACCGCCCGCACCGTCTTCGTCGACGGCGGCATGACCGATTACCCCGAATTCGCGCACGGGGGTTGAGCGCGGGTCCCGGGCCGGCGCCGGTCGCCCCCCGGCTCAATTCCGCAGCGCTTCCTTCGCCGGCCGGAAGTCCGGATTCTCCTTCAGCGCGAGATCGTATTCGGCGCGGGCGCCCGCGAGGTCGCCCTGTTTTTCCAGAATATTGCCGATCCGGAAGTGCACATTGACGTACTTGGGCTTGCTCTCGCCCGCCGGCGGCGGGAGACGCAGGCACCGCCGCAGCGACGCCAGGCCAAAGTCGAGGCGCTCCCCGCTCAGGGCCGCGCACCGCCCGATCTGATAGAGCGCCTCGAAATCGTCGGGGTGCGCGCGCAGCTCCGCCTCGAACCCGGCGAAGGCCTGGGCGTACTTCTTCTCCGCGACGAAGACGGTGGCGAACGCGATCCGGCCGGCGTCCGGATCCAGCCGCTCGATCTCGGCGGCCTCCGCGGTCGCCCGATCGAAACCCCCGCCCGCGAAGCGCGGCGCCTGCAGATAGTAATTCATGAGACTCCACCGGTAATCGACGTTGGTCGGCGCGAGTTCCACCGCCCGGAGATAGGCCGTGCGGCAGCGATGCGCCCAGGTGAGCCGGGTGAAGACATTGGCCTGCTGGGCGCTGATGCCGCAGGCGTCGCCCAGCGCGTTCTCGATGCGCGCATCCCGCGGGGCGTGCTGCAGCGCCCGCTCCAGATAGGCCACGCTCCGCGCGTGGTCGTCGAACCACAGCGCCAGCCGGCCCAGGTAGAAATTCACCTCCGGGTCGTCCGGCGCCCGCGGCAGGAGCTGGCGAAAGCTCGCCTGCGCCTCCGCATAATGGCGCCCGCGATAGAGCGAAAGCGCGGCGACAAACTCCGGACTCGCGGTGATCCCGCCGGAGGCGCCGCCGGACGCCGGGCGCGCGGCGCTCACCGCCGCGACCGGACCCGCCGCCCGCACCGGCGCGTCGGCCAAACCCAGCCAACCGCTTCCGACCGCCATGATGGCGGCGACGCTCAAACTGCGGGGTAGCCGGGGCATGGTTGATTGATGCCGTCGCATGCCGCCGTGGACAAGCCGGTTTCAACTTGTTTCCGTTGCCGTCGCGTCCGCCCGTTCCCGGCCGTCCCCACCATGTCGCTGCTGCTCGCCCTCGTCAGTCTGCCCCCGCTCGCCACCCTGGCGCTGCAGGGCCGGCGCGGCTGGGCGCGCGCCGAGTGGGCCCGGGTCGGACTGCTGACACTGGTCGGTCTGTTCATCAGCGGACCGCTCCTGCGCGAGCGCGCCCTCGGGGCAGGCGACGCCGCGAATTACGCCCACGCGGTGGCCGATACCGCCGTGCAACTCCGAGCCGGTGTCTTCCCCGTCTTCGTCGGCCAGAGCATCTATGCGTTCAACGGGCGCATCCATCCGCTCCGCACCGCCCCCTATTACAACTATGCCGCCGGATTCCTCGACCTCGTCACCGCCCACCGCCTGAACTTCTGGGGCCTGCAAAACGGACTCCTGGCGCTGAGCCTGATGGGCGGACTGTTCAGCGCCTACATCTGCCTGCGGCGGCTCGGCTCCCTCGGGCCATGGGCCGCGGCCGGGCTGGCCGCCCTCTACGCCCTCTCCCCCGGACTGTTGGCCTGCGCGTATGGCCAGGACCTGTATATGACGGTCACGACCGCGCCCTTCCTTCCGGTCGCATTGCTCGGCGCGCTCCGGGGCTTCGCGCAGCGAACCTTCCGTAACTACGGCATCATGGCCGCCGGGCTGGCCGCACTGTGGCTCGCGCATCCCCCCGTGGCGGCCTGGGTCTCGGTCGGCTGCGCCGGCCTGCTCGCCGT
>Ga0116230_10003059_pt1 | contig 16229 bp, 9 predicted proteins | sample S1TSphfallax_3_FD_88678 | JGI IMG/M metagenome (GOLD analysis project Ga0116230, IMG submission 88678) | Host-associated microbial communities from peat moss isolated from Minnesota, USA - S1T2_Fd - Sphagnum fallax MG | ecosystem: Host-associated > Plants > Peat moss > Unclassified | place: USA... | reverse complement strand
GACGTTTGGACTTGCAGTGCAAAAGTTCTTGAATATTGAATGATTTCTTCACTGAAAATTAAATTAAATCATAGCTGAAAATGTTGGAGGAATTGGAATGTGCCTTTGGTGTTGTTGGAAAGATCTTGATGAGCAGGACTTAATGGAATTTATTTAGTAAGAATTAGATTCAGAATGTGGGAGATATTGATTTTAAAGTGATTCTGCCACTGAAAATTCAAATAAATTTCAAAAAACCAGGTTTTGGAAGGAAAAATCAGTTGAGAACGTGGTAACACTTGAAGGCTTACCATTCAATTCAAGCATGATTTCCTTTCATATTTGGCTGTTCAGAAAATCAATACTACATTGCAAAACAATGTTCACATGTTGAGTTTCCCTATTTTTGAAAATGCGTTCACACTTGAGACAACTGCACAGGCCACACTAGTGTTTACTATATCTAACTTAGAGTGTTAACTATTTCCTCATCTCCACACAAAAAGGTGAGCATAGACATATTTTACTTGTCCACGTAACCACTGAAAGACATCCATAGAGTGAGCCTCTACAACTGTCCCCAGCGGTGATCAGTAGGTGACCCTGCATATCAAGAATAGATGAAGAACAGTCAAAACATGTCTATTTGGCCTAGCGAAATGGTTTTGGCCTAGCTTTTTTGCACATTGGCTGCGGCTGGAAAATGGAACAGCAAAGCTCTACATCGACCAGATGAGAGTGTAATAAATTTGATTTGACTGTTGGTCCCTGGTTTTGAGTGGCCAATCATAATGGGTCAGGGGGTTTGCTATTAGTACAGTCTCCCACCTAGCGCTAGTCTCGGTTTTAGTTTAGTTCGATGAGTGAGGTCGCGAAAAAAGTAAATAACTAAACTCGGATGTGAGCAATATTTTGGCAGCCTGGGGCCTAGAGCATCTCCAGAGGAGTTCAGTATATGATTTTGCAAAAATATTTCTCACATCCAAGTTTAGTTATTATTGTTTCCAACTTTCTCACCCTTAATACTAAAACGTGGACTACAAATGGGTGGGATACTACTAATAGCAATCCACCTGGAGTAATCAAACTATTTAGCCAATCAACAGCAACTATTAGGCTTGACTATGCCTTTTACTATCCTCTCCATGAAATGCTAGGCCAACACCATTTTGCTGAACCAAAGGGGCTTGTTGCGACTTTTCTTGATCCAATTCTCTTATGAAGGGCCACATGCTGAGCACTTGTGAAAGTGCTCTTACACCTGCCCACTGCTCATGAATGAAGGAATGCATAATTCCAGCACTTTGCAAATAATGTCCTCCGATCTTCCTTCATCCATGGGTATGACATTTGTAGACAGGGCTTCGCACAATAAATTGTGTGGAGGATGGAGACCTCCCAGCTGGGGAGATTACTAACGGTCTCGCATCTAAGGAAATCAAACTTAGTGGTAAGGGGTTGGATTTTGGGAAGGGGGATGCAGTGTGCTCTTTATAAGTGGCTGCTGATGGTAGGGCTGGGACCAAAACAAACCCAAGCACACACACCGGCCATACGTAACTTCTTACCTCATACACTTACCACCTTTGCAACAACCAGAGATGAACTAACATAGTGAATTTTCCTAAAATGGCAGGTTCAGCAGCTGGGCCAATTTAATTTTTGCAGTTGCAAAGATTGAATCATGACAAACATGTGTGGTGGAAGAATTTGGTGAAAGAAAGAAAGAAAATCCAATCTGTTTAGTTGGTAGGGATCAGGTTCCCTTGTTCTCTTGACCAATTGAATTGAAGTTTCCTGCTCACAACTTCCCCAACACAACAATGCCCAAGGAACAGACAGACCATATCTTGGTTTAATCTACGGGCTTTCCATTTACGGGCTCAAGGACAAGCCTGGGCTTAGTTAAGGTACAGTAGAGGTTACCATTTTGGGCAGGGTGCGGCCAAAATGGGCCAAACGCAAAATGGGCAACTCTTGGCTTTTAGTCATTCGGCTGCCCTGCCCCACCATGTGCGCATCCTGCCTCGAGCGCATATATTGCCCGCTCACTTGCCTCTTCCGTGCCATCTTCTTTCCCTCTCTCTCGTGTCACTGCCCCTGAGCATTCTTCTTCACCGCTTACGGCCTCATGCTTTGCTGCCTCCAGCAACAGGCCTATCGGTCTCATGCCTTGGAGCGTGGCAACGCGTGACGACCCAAGTCGCATCAAGAGCGGCTGATTGTGTGACTCATGCATGCGCTTGTTAACAGTGATGTATAAGCTGCAGATGTTACAATATCGAAATCGCATCTATCGAGAGAGAGAAGGTTGCCTAGTCTCTGAGTGATCCGAGTGTTGAGTACTCTCGGTTGATTGCTGGTCGTGATGAGAGTCGCGACTATGTTAATGTTTGGAGTCGGAGTAGGGACAGTAGGATGGAGTTGCCGTTGAGTTGCAGGTCTGCAGAGATAGACTCTGCTACGTCGTCCAGTTGCTGTTGTGTTTTTTTTTCCAGATGTGAAATATCCAGGCTTCGATACTGTGCTCAAATTAGTGTCTGCTGTGCAATTTATTAGAAATTAGGCTCTGAAGTCATGGGGTTTGCGATCAGAAATTTCTACGTACGTTGTGCGAGTGTTTCATCATCAATGTCTTCGAGGTGGCCTCCTCTTATATGACCGATAACTTTTAAGTTTTTATTTGCAGAATTCTTCAAAAGACGACGTTCAAAACCAAGGATTGTTTTCTTTGTTTCAAGAGTTCTCATGCCTTGACCTTTTATCTAATATTGCATGGAGTCTATGTCTGGATCGTTCATCTAGATGATTCAAAACTTCACACTCCATGTGTGCATTTTTTGAACAAGTTTTGACAAAGATGAGACGATTCGGGCATAGCCTTCATGCATGCTAGATGAATGTCAAAACATGTGAACTCTTGAAACTATTCTTACTGATTATCTGTCCACTTGTCCTCCAAGAGAGATCATCTAATTGAGGTATGTGCATTCAAACTCAGTTTTCCTCTTGACTTGTTTCTGGCTGGCAATTTCCTGTATGCAGGTGTTAACCTCTCTCAAAGACTTCCAAATGACTTTGTGCGGCACTGCAACTTGTAGTACCATGTGCACATACAATTACGCTAAGAATAGTTGTGAGGAGTTTCAGTAGCCGTAGCTACAACGTCATAGTTAAATCTGGCTGGATAGATCTGTGCCTGCAGGAGCATACTATCTAGATGCAACTGCTGATTGATACTGCCGGGTGAGCCTCCAGTTGTTAGCTCTGTATTCAAACATATAAAACTGCTGCAGGACTTGTAAATCACACATATATTCTGGGGAATTTGTGAAGAAAAATATTGAAATTTTCAGAATATTCTATTTGTAAAAATGAAAATTTCAAAATTAATTAATTATTCAACAGATATGTGTCTAAGCTGCCAAGGCACATGAGTAGTCAAATTCATTATTATGAAGGAGGTGTAGATTGCACTAGGGTGGATCACCTTTTCACAGAATGTTCAGCTTCATATTGAAGTTCTGAACTTCTGGACCATTGAAATAAACTTCCCAATGAACATGTAGAAGAAGCACTGCAACAACTGTGGATTCCTCCATACTTTCAACAATAGCAGCAAAAGTATACAAACATGGTGGTGATATCTTTCCTACGGCATAAACAGCTTCCTGCTACAACTTGCACTGTCAGCTTCCTTCTAGTGTGCAGCCAGCCTCCTCCTACTGGAGCTCGAACATGTTGCAGTGATTTTGAGCTTGTAAAATGATGGAATATTTCAACCCAAAACTACTAATATCCACAATGACTTTGCTAACTCACAACCGTATATTGAAATGAAAAATTCACAAATTATTTGATCAAATTATAAGCAACATCACGTGCATTTGAAACTAATCTCAGCAAAAGCTGGGTACACGGTTACAACTAGTCTTAATAGCCTTGAGGCATTGTGCAAAAAAACAAAACAGAAATCCAGACTAATGTGAAATAAATAAGTTCACAGAGGTGCAAAGTGACTGAGTTACTACCTCTGTATATGCACTCAAAAGGTGCCACTCAAATGTATGGTGCATTCATCTGAAGCCTTGGGTGAACCAGCACCCACGTTGGTACCACGGTAAAAATCCCAAAATCCTAAATGTTACATATATCCCATGCTTAGACTAAATCAGGGTCTCTGAGTTTAAATCTAACGTTTTTTTGGCATTTTTTGGGTTTATATAATATGCTCACTAAGAGGCCTTATTCAACTCAAAAAGGCTAAGCTACAAACTTGGGAGCTGGTTCTCCTTGGCCACATGGAACACCCTCCATTAGTTAAGAAGTGACGTGTTCATTTTCTCGTATCACACAAGTCACTTATCCATTAACAATTTATCTTTTTTTGGACTTCAGCTTTAAGTAAACTCTTGCAATATGAGTTGAGCATGTCTTGATACTGAAGAAGGCACTTATGACACTGTCCAGGGGAAGTTATTTGGATTATGATGTCAAAACAATACAAGGTGTAACTTATTGAATTTTTAAAAATAATTCATTTTAGTATAAACAAGTTTTTAAGAATTAAATTATGAGAATATAATTAATATATATCTTTAGTATTTTATTACATTATACTATAGGGTGAGAGCATGATTAAGTATACAATTCAATGTCTTTGATAGTTTATGTGTCAAGCTAACAAAAAATAATATAAGAAAACACAAACTATTATATGTTTAGTTTTAAAATTTTAAATGAATTTTTTTCACTATTATAAATTAATTTAAAAATTATATATTGTAAAAGTAAAAGTAGGTTTTAAATAGACTTTTTGAAATGTAAATAACTTTTGAAACTTATTTTTTCAAGTGTAACATTTGTTTCAAGCATGTGTTAAGTATGTTTTATCAAAGAGAAAATAAAATTTGAGTCTATTTTCTTGTATTTTTGTTAAAAATCATTTCGTTTTTTATTTCATTTTAATTTGAGAACATTTAGTTATATACTTTACCATACTTTCACCCCATATATTAAAAAATCCCCTTTATCTCACATGATCCATAAAATGTATAAAAAATAACTTCCCCAGACCAATGTATTGCTTGGTATTTTTCACACCATGGTGGACTGGTATTGACTTTTGAGCATATGGGTCAAGTCATGGTATTGGGTACCTTATAAAACTAGCATAGCAACCAAGTGGTTTCAAACATATTCTGAAACTCCATGCCAGTGTTGGTATAGTATCCACTTTTGAAGATACAAGCGAGTTCCTGGGAATTGGGTCACAGGTGCTTCCTAAGGCCCGAAACTATGGTACTAGTCTAATCCTCAAATTGGGCTTGACTATTTTTTGGTTAATATGAAGCAGGTATATGTACCTGCTATCAAAACTTGTATAAAACTGGTACCGGTGTTGACACTACTGTTGATACCAGGTGCAGGCCTATGTAACAGATTGACACTCTTTCATATGAGTTTGGTATATGCATGTCAATCCGTTATTATTCCAACAAGGAATTGATATGATTATCTTGAGAAACAGTATCATGACATATCAAGTACTGATACATAAATAATACATTTTTCACCTAATTTGACAAAGGCATTGTGGACCATTAAAAATCACATGTGACTATGTATATGCATATTTGAAAAGGAACACTTGAGGCCTAGTTGTCCTACTAGGAGGGAAAAGGAAAACCTATAACTCAATACTAGTTGTAGCTCAGTGTCTTCAGTTTGTACAATATAGATCAGAAACTTCAAAATTTGCTAATTCAATGCATGTGAAGGCAAGGTTTCTTTTGATACATTCCTAGTGCAAAACTTCAGATTTACACCATAAGAATGAACAAGAAAGGTGAGTGTGCGCAAGAGTGTGGACCAGTGTCGTGCATGTAAATGGTTTGGGACTTACACTCCATGTAAATGTAAAACTAAGTAAATTATAGTTTTACGCTGTCAAATAAAACTCTATATATGATTTTAAATGATTATGTTAAAAAATGTAAATATATAACAATGTAAAATGTAACTTAGGAGGGTAGATTTCATAATGTTTTTGAAAATAAGCGAGCTAAATGGCCCATTACCAAAAAAAAAACCATCAAAAAACCCACAACTAATTCATATAACTTTGAAAGCAGGTCTGGTTATTAAAGATGTATAATAAAATTATCTTAAAAGTAAGGAAAACAACACTAGAACCCTAAGTTTGATCATAAGTAGGGTGAGATTCAAAAAAAAGAAACATTAGCATTCAAGGGTGGGGGGACCTCAGTTTTTGTGGTGAATTGACTCTCTCCCTATCTTTCATTTTTGTTTAGCGCCTCCACTATTGCCACATGTATTTTCACTGCTCCTACTTGTAAAGCTACTATAATTAGTTTTCAACCTTGTGCATTAAATGCTGGTTTTCAACATTTTATTCCTAAATTTAATAAGATTTCCTTATTTTATGGATACCCCTAAAAAAGGGTTTGGGGTGAAAGGAGGCCCAAAGCCAAGGAGACTTTACAAATAATTTTAGTATTTACACTTACATGCCCTAAAACATTTTCACAGGGCCATGTAAGTGTATTTGACAAATATTTACATTGGCCTTGTGCAACACGAACGGGTTTAGGATCGAAATTATGTATGATTACTACATAGCTATGAAATCTATGTTCTTGGTTGTAAAATTATCCTTCCACTCTTCTATTGGTTATGCAAGCCTTACCATCCTCTTACCATGAACTACACACAAACAACACCAAAACTATTCAAAACCAAAAGCTTTTCAAAATCCAAAACTTCAATTCTCACAAACTTTGTATTCATACCATAACTTTGTACAAATGAAGGTGTCTTTCAAGGTCACAAACACCTCCTTAAATATTAACCAAAAGGAAATAAATCAAGAAACTTCCTAAAACCTATCCACCACAAGGTTCCCTAAGTAATCAAAGGGAACAAAATCACAAGGAAACAACATCACATGGGATTCCACAATTAATCACAAGGAAACAACATCACATGGGATTCCACAATTAATCATAAGGAAACAACATCACATAGGATTCCACAATTAATCACAAAGAAATAACATCACATGGGATTCCACAATTAATCACAAAGAAACAACATCACATGGGATTCCACAATTAATCACAAAGAAATAACATCACATGGGATTCCACAATTAATCACAAGGAAATAACATCACAAGGTTCCTCATGGGATTCTACAATTAATCACAAGGAAACAACATCACATGGTTCACATGACATAAGTCTATGCACCAAGACCAATAATGGAATCCTACACCCCATTAAACAATCACCTAAGTAATTGTGTAATCAAGTTAGACATCAAGTTACAACCTCATGTAAGTGTAAGAAAATATGTATACACTGCAACAAGATAAGTGTATATGTAAAAACTTTGGACATGTAAGTGTAAATGATTTACATTTACACTGGATTTACACGTTGTATATACAGCTATTGACACTTACATGCACGACACTGGTGTGGACCAATATTTGTCTGGTATATATGGAATGGCTTTGTAAAAGCACTTGTATCTAGGAAGTAGCTATGCTTGTATAACTGGAGGCAATATCACCGTCTTACTGTGGTCCAAGCACATTAATAAGAGCCAATGGTGTTCAGGTGCTTGCTTAATTTGAAATACTTTTGAAATATTCTAAAGTCTTAGATAAGGGATGTAAACAATGGGGCTTCTGATCAATTTCCACTAGTTATGTGGAGTGGACTACTCCAGGTACAAATCCTACAGAAGGAATTCAATGAAGCTGAATCTTTAACACATATCTACAAGGCTCTGAGCAAGACAAGAATATATATATGCATTTTTTTCATGGGCAGGAACATGTTGATGATGATGACGGAGGACCTTAAACAACCCCCCTACAAACTTTGCCAGTGTCCTTGTGCAGGTGATTTGTCCTGGGGATGCAGGATGAAAATGTTTGTTTTTTCATGTACTGCTCCTTGCAGGCCTATGACCACATACCTTAAGGATCAACAATCAAATCAGCAGCCTAGCTCTGTCCACTTTTGGTTAGGCATTTAGTTTATCTTTAGTCACTTCTTTTTCTGCCATAAGTTCAATGCCGTGGCTGGACCATGTGGGCGCCACACAAGACTAGGCAATGACACTTGCGACACTTGCAACATTAGTAGGGGGCATTTAGAGTGCTGGGATGATGATGACAAAGGGCCACAGGCATATCCCTTAGACTGAGGAAACAAAATATCTCACAATGACAATTTGTTATCTCAAGTCAAATGTGATACTGAGGCCAAGGCCATTGAGTTGGTCACTCCTGTAGCTGACGCACATGGGTTGCTTGTACATGTTTCCACTTTTATCACAGGCCAGCAAAGTCATTGTCTCCTTTTAGAGCCTTCATTTCAACAGTCACTATTTTTCTTGAACACAACAAAGTCAAACACTTTCTAACCAGCTTTACCCATTTGTTGATATGCAGAATCCATGGATTGCTTGGAGATTCGGTCCCTACAATTGGGGAGGGGGTGGAAGAGAATCCTTGTTTTGTCATTGGTGGCACTATTTTCCCAGGGTCTTTTTTTTTTCATTTTACTCATCTTGCAATACGTCTATTTTCTGAAGACTCCCATTTTACAAGGTAACATATCTGCCCTTTTCACCATACCCATCTTTTTATTGGATACCTTTCCAATAAAAAGTTGCTGTCCCCTTTTCAATTGTCCTCTCATCACCCACTTGGGCGATTTCACTCAATATCTACCACTTGGGATATGTCATATGGACTACTATACTAGTATTTTCTAAGGGGCCACGAGAAAGACATGTTGGGCCTTGGCTGTTTATTGTAAATTTAACCCCTTCTTGCACGGTTGGAAACTTTGTCCCCACCCACTCCCCTGGGCCAGATGAGTGGGAGCACCTATGCTGATATGTTTACCTCATTGATTGACGCCTCTTAAAGGTAATAATTAAGCCAGTACCTGCTAAATTTGGACTCAGAGAGACTGAAGGGCTGAAAAAACTAATCCATAACTTAACATAAGTAAAATATTACCTTATGGGTTCTGTAAGGATGGGACATTCTTAACGTTTAGAAGCAACCCTGAAAAATATTCAGAGTTTAGTCTTCACCATGGGACCAGTTTAGCTGAAGGTTCACCAATGAACTTACACATATCAAACTCTCCAAATGGATGAAATCGATAACATGGAAATCTTTATTGTATGGATAAACTTTATGACATGGATGGAACTTCTCACGCAAATGCAAAATTGATCACATGAAATCATATTCATCATATAGATGAAATGGGAAGATTTGGATGAAAATGATGAATTTGATGAAACTTGACATTGGATGTGGATGAAACCAATGAAAATGGCTGAATGCTATGTGACAAATGAAATCAATGATATGGATGAGACAAGACCCTGTGAATGAACTAGGATGAAAATGTTAGTAAACACATCAATGGAATTGGGTCCAATATGATTCAACCTCATCACATGGATTGAAGTTGACAACATAGATGATAAAAATGAATTGCCAAGGACCACAACAACAAGGTCAACAATCAAAATTTACACATGGTCATGTCATCCAAGTGAATGTGAACTAATGTTAAATCAATATATATAGATTGAATCCTCAATATATAGTAATAATATATGAGTATTGGTTTTCAGGAACATAATAGTTGGCTATGAATTTTCACCTATGTACTTAGATTATATTCATATACCAAGGTGGGTTTGAAATATTCAAATGAAAGAGTAATATTGGTGTTGGGTTTTGTGATATTGCAACCAATACCAATACTCAAGCTTGCGAACACTGATGTTATTATGTGAGAATACTTCACACACATTAGGTTTGCCCATGCTTCACTATGGTTCATTCAAACAACTTTATTGTTCATAAATTGAATTTTTTTATATAAACAAAACCTCAAGAAATTTTGACAATTGGCAAATGATTATGACCCTAGTTTAGTTGTATCCATTGAAGATTATTATTCCTACAATGGAAGTTGTGAAAGTAAACTAAAATAATGAAAATTAGCCACCAAAATAGACAAGGCATTTTGGCCGTCTCTTAATTTTCATAACAACGTCAAATTAGTTGTGACACAATCATCCTTTGATGTGCACAATAAAGTATGAATAATGACACAATAACAATGACATGAAATTAAAGTTGTTGGAATGTCATTTTTTGAATTTAAGACTTCATTTGGTTGAAGTAAGTGATACATGGCCTATAGTTAAACCATAACAGTTAAAGGCCTAAACTACATTGGATGTGCAACAATAGCTTGCTAAAAGTCAAAATAAAATTCAAGCACTAGAAAAGTCAATGTTGCATGGAAGGTCCAACATGCATTCATTATGAAAATCACATTTTCAAGTGCCATTCCAATGTTCAAATGTTGTTTGGGCATTTTTTTTCCGACACAACTAGAGCTATGCAATTCATGTGCAAATTGGGCAAGTAATGAGGTGCATTATTTATCAAAATAACTCTTCTCCCCAAGTGCAAGGTCTTTGTAAAACTCCCAAAACACCACTAGATCTAGGAAAAGGTTAATGCAACATAACCATAGCCATGGAAGCAACATCAATGACAAAACATCTCTTGAGTTCAAACATTTAAATGATTTTATCAAGTACAAAATCTATTGAGGATTAAGGAAGGAGTTGAAAGAAGCAACAAGAAATAAAAGAAGTGGCATGTGGTGAGGTGATCAACAATTATGATATTGGTGTGCATTCAATTCATTGGATTTTTTGATGCAACACCCACCAATCCAGTGAAAATATGGATTGAAATCTATTGAAAGGAATTCACAATTCACCTCATGTTTTATGTTGAGTTATGAAACTTAGTTGTGGTTCATTCACAAATGAATCACAAATGTAAATTGTCTAGTTCTAAATATTCATATCAATTCCATATTGGAAGAAAAATACATTGACTAACATACATGTTAGATTGGTATGAAATTTCACAAAATGTCTAATATTGACAAGTGCAATCACACTAATAAAAGCCAAAACAAGTGCACAACTAATGTTTAGTTTCACATGTTAATGGGTTAAAAATTGTATCAATGTTACAAGTTTTTAATTTTTTAATATGTCTACATGATAAGGTTTTTAATATAAAATGTGAAACAATTTGATTTGAATTCAATGAATATAGAATAAATCCAAAAATATTCTAACCAATGATTTTGATATTTATTTCATTTTTCAAAAGACTTGAAATGTCTTGATTTAAAGGTGCATAATCATGTATAATGATTATCCATACCTTTACATAAAAATATGATATGTCACGACCATTAAAAAAAATTGAACATTATTAAAATAATGAATTTTTAATCCATCACCTTTTGGAATCAATTATAGTTCACCACATCATCTTGATAAATAGTTCCATTAGTTTTTAAGCAATCACCCAAGCAAATGAATATGGCTCCTTTTATCACCCCAATATTTGGTTGTTATATATGTACATTAAACAATATAGAATGTAACACCTATAACACCATTACTTGAGTAATACATGTTCAAAAGGTGTAATTTATAGTGTCAACAATACCAAGCAATACAATGGAATAAGCATTTTCTCCAAGATAAAAACATGATTAAATTATATTATAAGAGACTGAATCAAAACATGGTTGGTAAATGGCTCCTTTTTGGTTTCATGAAAGTCCATTTTTAACATGAGTTGCAACTTTTACAATATGATAATTAACAACTTATGCATTTCAAATGCATTCTTTAATATGTTGTCATTCCAAAATATGGATGAACATTTACTTCATAAAAAAATTCACATAAAAACATGAAGTTTTCAATGAGAAATAAATTAAGAAAACCTGAAAATGCAAGATTTAATTAAAAATCAGAAATATTTTTTATGGGAAAATTTCACCACATCTTATTTTTGAACACCTTCATTTGATGCTTTTCTTTTTAAAATTAAAAATTGACCCTATGCATGTTATGTCATATATTTTGAGTGCACATATCAATTTTTATTTTATAATAAGCACAATGTTTAATTTTTTAAATTCACCATGAGGCCACTCTTGTCTTAAAACTCATTCATATTATTTTATAATATGATTCTCATTAAAATTTATTGTAATATGGATAATTAAAAAATTGACAATGTTAATGTTGAATATGATTTTTATAAATTTTAAGTTCATTTACAATTTTGAAAAACTTACCATTATGATAATCCTAACTATCCCTTTAAATATTTTTTCACCATCACCTAAAGATGGTCAAAATTTGATGGTGAAAACATAATCAAAGGAGCCAAGGGTGCCTTGAGTCCTTTTCCAAGGACTGCACATGACATATGTCATTGTTACATTGATTTACAACTTAAAATTTTATATTTTGGACACCCAATTTAACATTGCATGTTAAAGATAAATACGTTTTGATTACAATTTGATTGTATATCATATATATTATGTATTCATGCCTTCTATCACATAAATATGAACAATTTTTGTTAATGTCACATTTTCAAAATCCATACTTTTGAAATCAAAAACACATTTGAACCAAATCTGTGGAAGGTCTATTTCAAATACATTGAACCTGCCTAAGTTATTTCCAAGTGTCCACCAAAGGGCTGCCAATTTTTGAAAAGCAAGGTTAAAAGTTCTCAATGATTTATTGATTAGAATGTGGTGGGTAAATTTGTAGCAGTGATAGCTAACTTACTCGCTCACTTTGCACCTCGTAGTAGTTTCCAATTAGCATGGATTCCTTTTCCACACAACGCCTCATCCTCTTAGAGGTGTCTACAAGACTACCGTGCAGGTGTAGGTACCACAGTTGGCTTTTCTATGAAATTCACTGCAATTTGTGTGTGATGTTGTACATTGCTTACATGATCAAATAATTTGTTGATTTTTCATGTCATACAAGTGAGTTAGCAAAGTTTTATTGTGGACATTACTACTTCCCAGTTGAAATATCAGTCATTCTATAACAAGCTCAACATCACAGCAACCGGTTCCACCTCTGGTTGCACTAGAAGCAGGCTCATAGCACAAGCTCAATATCAGTACAACAGGTTCTGGTTCTAGTAGGAGGCCTGTTGCACCAGAAGGAGGGTGCAAGCAGTTCCAGTTCCTGTAGGAGGCCAGTTGCACCATAAGCTGGAGGCAGGTTCCCATTCCAGTACAGGAGGTTGGTTGTACCTGAAGGAGGCAGATAGCACACTGGTTCGTTCAAGTTCTAGCAGGAAGCTATTGATGCTATAGGTGTGATCGCCACCATATTGGTAGCTGGAAGTTTTTTCGTTTGCTACTATTGTTGCAAGTATGGCAAAGACATGAGTTCTTGTGCTTCTTCTACATGTTCATGAGTTGGACCCAGGTTATTTCTAACTCAGAAGTTCAGAACTTAAATATTATATAAATTCCTGTGGAAAGATGATCTCCACCTTGCTATTTTCACCTCCTTTCAATAATGAATTTGACTTGCAAAACTTCATAAGACAAGTGAAGAAGCTAATTGTAATATGATGTATCTAAGCGATTTCAGTTGAAGCTCTGGTCCTGAAGACAGCAGAACTCTCTGGCAATGCACTCAGTTCCGTGCAAGGACGAGTTCGACCGACTCTGGAGTCTCAATCGAGTCGTTTTCCAAAAACAGCACCTTAGATGATGCGACAGAAATTCTGAAATTTAGCGTGTTGTTCGATAATTCGTGGCTATCGATCATCAGCTCCTCTACTGCATGTTCAACACCATCATGTCCTCCGGACTAATTTCTAGATATGTGGTACAAGTACTGCGGCTGCATGTTTGAACACAGTCTAAGCGTTAGGCTCGCGATCATGTCGCTTTCCAAAAATGATAGAATGAGATCAAGTGTTAATTGGCTGCATGTTTAATCATCATAAAAAGAATTAACTTCTACACACATTCACAAACGATTTAGTTTAGGATCTTCACCTTCCTGCTCTTTCGAAACTTAGTCGAGACTCGAGGCTGCTCACACAGCAGTGAGCACTACCAATCAGCGAGCATAAGTGAGGTGAAAGTTGTTGCGTGAGTGTGATGGAAACCTCATTAGCTGCAACTACTCAGTCTCTTCATCGCTTGAAATCCCCGGCTGGTACGCTGCACACACTAGATCTATACAACCAGATTTACCTAGGAAGTTGTAGCTGCCTCGGCTACTGAAGCTTCTCACCACCACTCTAGCTATACAGCAGAAGTCTATATGCTCATGATCCTGCAAGTTGCAGTGCTGCAAAGTCATTTAGAATTTTTTCACAGTGAGGGTAGTACCAGGTCGGCGCCATCACAGAAAATTGTCAAATCAAAAACAGGTTGAGAAAACTGAGTTTGAATGCACTTACCTAAATTTGAGATGATTTCTCATGTTATTAGTTGGAGGACAAGTCGGTGGACAAGTCGGTAGATGATTTGTAAAAATAATTTCAAGAATTCACATGTTTTGACATTCATCTAACATGCATGAAGGCTATGTCCGAATCATCTTTAATATTTTTTTAAAAAATTTCATTTCATTCTTAAAAAAATATAATTTTTTTTTACATAAAAAATGTGAATTTATTTTATGAAATTTTGAATGTTCCAGACATAGACTCCATGCAATGCTAAATAAAAAAATCAAGACTTGAGAACTCTTGAAACAAAGAAATCACTAGTTATTTTTGAACTTCAGCTTTAGAATTTTGAAGACCAGAGCCAATTAATAAAAATTCTGCAAATGAAAAGTTGTTGATCCTGAATCAGATTGCTAACTAAACAAGAACAAGGAGACCACCTCAAAGACATTTATAATGCAACACTCGCACAAAGTACTTAGAAATTTCTGATCCCAAACCCCATGACTTCCCAGCCTAATTTGCAAGGTGAAACCCAACAAACTGGACAGCCCACACTAATTTGAACACAGTATTGAAGCCTGGATATTTCACATCTGGAAAAACACTTACAACAGCAACTGGATGACGTAGCAGCTTCTATCCCTGCAGACCTGCAACTCAACGGCAACTCCATGCTACTGTCGAAACAACATAGTTTCATCACGACCAGCAATTGACCCAGAGTACTCTGTACTCGGTCACTCAGAGACTTGGCATCTCTCTCTCTCTCTCTAGATGCGACTTCAATAAGGCAACACCTGCAGATAATAAATCACAATTACCAAACGCAATATGCACGAGTCGCACTGTCAGCCGCTCTCGATGCAACTTGGCTCGTCACTCTTTGCAACGCTCCAAGGCGTGAGACCGACAGGCATGTTGCTGGAGGCGGCAAAGCATGAGGCAGTGAGCGAAGAAGAAGTGCTTGGGGCCGTGAGGCGCGAGAGAGAGAGAGAGAGAGAAAAAGGAGATGGCACTGAAAAGGCAGTGAGCGGCCAATATATGTGGGCGAGGCAGGGATGCGCATATGGTGGGGCAGGGCAGCCGGATGGCTAAAAGCCAAGAGTTGCCCATTTTGTGTTTGGCCCATGTTCGTCCCACCCTGCCCAAAATGGTAACCCCAACTGTACACTAACGAAGCCCAGGCTTGTCCTTCAACCCCTAAATGGAAAGCCTGCAGATATGGTCTGTCCATTCCTTTGGCATTGTTGTGTTGGGGTGTTGTAACTAGGAAACTTCAATTCAATTGGTCAAGAAAAGAAGGGAACCTGATCCCAACCGACTAAACACATTGGATTTACTTTTTTTGCCAAATTCTTCCACCACACATGTTTGTCATGATTCAATCTTCACAACTGCAAAAAATCATTGGCTCATCTGCTGAACCTTCCACTTTAGGAAAATTCAGTATGTTAGTCTTTCTGTGGTTGTTGCAAACCTGGTATATGTATGAGGTAAGAAGTTACATATTGGGAGCGGGTGGTGACGCTTACTTTGGTCCCATCCACAACCATCAGTAGCCACTTTTAGCAACACACTGCATTCCCCTTTGAGAAATCCAGCCCCCAACTACTGATTTTTTTCCTTAGATGGGCAATTGTTAGTTGCCTCCACAGCTGGTAGGTTTCGATTTTGGACACAATTTGTGCGCATCGTGGGAAATCGGAGGTGTTGACAAATGGCATACTCATGGATGAAGGAAGAGGGGACGCCATTATTTCTGAAACACAGGGATTATGCATTCATCACTTGTGAGCCCAGGACATGTGCAAGAGACTCACTCTATGTTTATTCTTCATTTCTTATG
>Ga0116230_10003057_pt1 | contig 16230 bp, 18 predicted proteins | sample S1TSphfallax_3_FD_88678 | JGI IMG/M metagenome (GOLD analysis project Ga0116230, IMG submission 88678) | Host-associated microbial communities from peat moss isolated from Minnesota, USA - S1T2_Fd - Sphagnum fallax MG | ecosystem: Host-associated > Plants > Peat moss > Unclassified | place... | reverse complement strand
GCCCCAGAGCGCCGTCGCCGAGTCCGAGAGCGCCCGGGCCAGGGTGCTGATCTCGTCGCCGCGATCCATCAGCGCCGCCGGCACGGCGCCGGTCCGGCCATGGCCTTCGCGCATGGCCTGGGCGGCGATGGCGAGCCCGAGGATCGGGCGGGCGATGGTCTGCGCCAGATACCAGGAGAGCAGCACCGTCAGGATCAACGCCACCAGGAACAGGCCGAGGATCGACAGCCGCACGGAGAAGACCGCCTGATCGACCCGCCGCGCGTCATGCGTCAGCAGCACCATGCCGACGGTCTGGTTGTCGTGCGTGACGGGCTCGGCCACCGTCACCAGCAGCCGGCCGTCCGGCGTGCGGCGGATGAAGGGCGGCACCTCCTGCCCTGTATCGTTGCCGCGCAGCGCCAGCACGGCCTTGAGGTCCGGCTGCCAATCCGATCCGTCGGCCTTGTCGATCTGGCGGACGGGGATACCGCCGGCCGAGGGCGCCCAGGCGAGCAGGTGGTCGTAGAACCACCCGACCAGGCTGCTGACCGTGCCACTATTGGCCGGCGGCGGCAGCGGCTCGGTCACGATGGCGCCGCCCGGCCCCTCGCGCACCTGGCTATCGGCAACCAGATTGCCGTCCGGGCCGAACAGCCGCGCCTGCGCGAAGGGTGTGGGGTCGGTCAGGCGATAGAGCAGCGGGCGGGCGAGATCTGGCACCAGCACGGCGTGGTCGCCGGAATTCTCCTGCACCGCGCTCTCACCCAGCGCACCCGCATAGATCCGCGCCTGTTCCCGCAAGGCGCCGACATCGGCGTCCATGAGGCCGTTCTGATACTGGTCGAGGTAAAGCAGCCCGATGACGAGCAGCACCAGCGGCAGGGCGTTGACGGAGAGGATGCGGCGGAGAAAGGGCGAGGCCAGCCGCCGCCGCGGAGCGAGCACCGGGCTCGGCGTTCCGGCGGACCCGGCCGAGGCCCGCGGCAATGCGGCGCCGTCCGGCATTACTGTCCGGTCCGCATCAAGGTTCGGTCCGGGGCGACACTCAGCTCTCCTTGTAGCGGTAGCCGATGCCGTAGAGGGTCTCAATCTGGTCGAAGCTGTCGTCCTCGACCCGGAACTTCTTCCGCACCCGCTTGATGTGGCTGTCGATGGTGCGGTCATCCACGTAGATGTTCTCGCCATAGGCGGCGTCGATGAGCTGGTCGCGGGACTTCACCATGCCCGGCCGGGCGGCCAGCGCCTTGACCAGCAGGAACTCGGTCACCGTGAGCTGGATGTCCCGCCCCTTCCACAGGCACTGATGCTTGGTCTCGTCCAGCGTCAGATTGCTGCGGACCATGACGCCGGTGGGCGCGGCGCCGGACCCCTCGGCGCGGCTGACCTCGTTCCGCCGCAGCAGGGTGCGGATGCGCTCCAGCAGCAGGCGCTGGCTGAAGGGCTTGGTGATGTAGTCGTCCGCGCCAAGGCGCAGGCCCATCAGCTCATCCACCTCCTCATCCTTGCTGGTGAGGAAGATCACCGGCAGCGCGCTCCGCTGGCGCAGGCGCTGCAGCAGTTCCATGCCGTCCATGCGCGGCATCTTGATGTCGAGCACGGCGAGGTCGACCGGGCGGGAGGTGATGCCCTGCAGCGCGCTTTCCCCATCGGTATAGGTGCGCACCTGGAAGCCCTCCTGCTCCAGCGTCATGGAAACGCTCGTCAGAATGTTGCGGTCGTCGTCCACGAGCGCGATGGTATGCTTCATCTGGATAAGCTTTCGCCTGTTCTTGCCCGAGCGGCCATGACCGCGGAATAGTCCCAGAGCCTTAGCGGTTTGAGCGGGTCCGCGCTATTCCGCTCTACGCGGTAGTGGGAGTGAATCTGGTGAGCGAACCGCCGTTGTCGAGCGAAATGACGCGCCGCGACGAGGCCGCGCGGCAGGCGCGGCTGTTGCTGCGGGCGGCACGATCGGCGGCGCTGGGGACGGTCGGGGCGGACGGACTTCCCTCCGTCACTCTCGTGACACCGGCGACCGCGCCGGACCTCTCGGTGCTCCTGCTGCTCTCCAGCCTGTCGGAGCACCGGCGCAACCTGGAACGCGACGGGGCTTGCGGGCTCATGGTCACCGGGGCGGCCGCGAATGCCAATCCGCAGACGGCGCCGCGCCTGAGCCTCGGCGGGCACGCATCGCTCGTGCCGGCGGAGGAGGAGCCCGGCTTGCGGCGGCGCTGGTTGGCGGCGCATCCCTATGCCGAGGGCTATGCGACCTTCACCGATTTCGCGCTGTGGCGCTTCGTGCCGGAGCGCGCGCATTACGTGGGCGGCTTCGCCCAGGCGCATCGGCTGAGCCTCGATGCGCTTCGTCCGTCACCAGAGGCAGTGGCGGCGATCGCCGCTGCCGAGGCCGGGTTGCTGGCGGCCTGCGATGCGGCGCAGGCGGAGGCTCTGGCGATCGCGGCCGGGGGTGATGCGGGTCGCGGCTGGCGTTTGGCGGCGGTGGATCCGGACGGATGCGATGTCGCCTGTGAGGCGGTGTCGCTCCGCCTGCCCTTCGCCGGGACGGCCGCGACCGCCGAGGAAGCGCGGGCGGCGCTAGGATCTGGCAACTTAGCCGTCAGATCAGGCCCTTGAGGCGCGCCAGCGCGAAGGCGCTGATGGTGATGACATCCCGCACCACCCCGTCGCGGATCATCCGCTCGAACTCCGCCAGCGGGAATCGCCCCTGGACCATGTCCTGCTCCTCATGCTCCAGCGCATGCGCGCCCTGGGTGAGGTCGGTCGCGAAGAACACGCGCCCGGCCTGATCGGAATAACCGGCCGCCTGGAACAGCCGCCCGATCTCGATCAGCGTGCCGGCGCGCAGACCCGTCTCCTCCTGCAACTCTCCCGCCGCGAGCGCCATCGGATCGACATCCGCGCGCCACTCCCATGTGCCCATCGGGAATTCCCAGCAGCGCTGCCCGACGGGATAGCGAAACTGCTCGACCAGATGCACCACGCCGTCCTGCACCGGGCAGACGACCGCGAACTCCGCCCGCTCCAGCACCGAGTAGATGCCGGTCGAACCGTCCTCGCGCCTGACCTGATCCTCCCGCAGCCGGAGCCAGCGGTTCTCATAGACGAGGCGGCTCGAAATCCGCGTGATGGCGTCAGCCATGGCTCACCTCGCGCGACGGAATGTCAGGTTGTAGCGAAAGGGTCCGAACAGCGGATCAAGGCCCGCTTTCACCGGCCGCACGCCGTGGAACAGGAGCCGTGCCGGACCGCCGAAGACCATCACGTCGCCGCCCTGCACGGGCACCGCCCGCGAGCTGTCGCGGCGCTCGGCGCCACCGATCAGGAAGGCCGTCGGCAACCCCAGCGAGACGGAGACGATCGGCTGATCGAAGTCGCGCTCGTCGGCATCCTGGTGCAGACCCATGCCCGCGCCGATCGCGTAGCGGTTGATCAGACAGGTATCCGGCCTGAAGTCCGCGAAACCCGCCTCCGCGGCGGCTGTGGCGGCCAGCCGTGAGAACTCCGCCGGCAGTGCCGGCCAGGGCAGCCCCGTCTCCGGGTCCGCGCTTTCGTAACGGTAGCCGCGCCGGTCGCTGACCCAGCCACAGGTCCCGCAACTCGTCATGGCGGCGGCAAGCGCCGCACCCCGCTTCGTGGTCATGAACCGGAAGGGCGCCGCCGCCGCCACCGCGTTCACCAGCGGCGCGAGCACGGCCGGTTCGGCGCGGTCCTTCAGCAACACCATGCCGTCAGGCAGGGCAGCGGGCCCCGGGGACGGTTCCAGACCGGAAAGAAGGTCCGTCAGGCGGGCTGCGGCAGGGTGAAGAGACGCGACACCTCGTGCAGCGTCATCGCCACCGGATGTCGCGTCGAGGCGACGGTTCCGTCCTCATCCCGCACGATCTGGCAGGTCCGCAAGCCCGCGACGGCGGCGGCGTCCAGCTCCGCCTCGACATCGGAGAGGAACAGGATCAGCCCGGCCGGCAGCCCGATCTCTGCCGCAATCGCCGTATAGCTGGCCGCATCGCGCTTGGGTCCGATCCGCGTGTCGAAGAAGCCGCCGAACAGGCCGGTGAGGTCGCCCGCCTGGCTATGGCCAAAAATGCCGCGCTGCGCTTCCTCCGAGCCCGAGGAGTAGACGAACAGAGGCAACCCCTCCCGTTTCCAGAACGACAGGCATTCCGGCGCATCCGGATAGAACTGGGCCATCAGGTCGCCGGCCGCGTAGCCTTCCCGCCAGATCAGGCCCTGGATCGTCTTGAGCGGCGTCACCTTCTCGTCCAGATCGCTCCAGCGCAGCAGGCTCGCCACCGGATCAGCCTCCGGCTCCAGCGCGCGCGCCTGAGCCAGGGCCTCGGCGACCGCCGGCTCGGCCCCATGCTCGGCCACGAAGCTCTCCAGGCGAGCCCGTGCGTAGGGAAACAGCACGTCCCGCACGGCGCTGATCGGCGTGACCGTGCCCTCGATATCGATGAGCACGGCCTCGATCGGGCGCGTGACGGTCAGGTCCGTCTCTTCCGGCTGCCGGTCGGTCAGATCCACCATGGCGCGTATATGGCGCGGATCAGGCCGCTGGGAAGCGGGTGCTGATATCGTCGCCCGTGAAATGAGGCACCCAGCCGGCGGTATCGGTGAAGATCCGCAGCGCCGTGAAGAAGGGTTGCTCGCCGGCGTCGAACCAGTGCTTGATGTTGGCGGGCACGCTGATCAGGTCGCCCGCCGTGCAATGCGCGTCGTAGATGCGCCCGTTCAGGTGCAGGATGAAGTTGCCCGATCCGTGAACGAAGAAGCGGACCTCGTCCTCGGTATGGCTGTGCTCGTTGATGAACTTCGCCCGCAGCGGAGCGGCCTGCGGATGATCCGGGGTGAGCTTGATGACATCGGCCGACCCGGCGCCCGAAGTGCCCATCAGCGTGTCGAGGTACGGCCGGTAGGCCGCGAGGATCGTCTCCGCGTCGTCATCGGGCGAAAGTGTCACCGGGCTCTCCCACCGCTCGAACCGGACGTCGATGGCGCCCAGCTCCTCGGCGATGGTCGCGGCATCCTCGGTCCGCAGGATCGGCGCATCGGGCGCGTCATCGCGATAGATGGTCAGTCGGCTCATATCAGCCTCCTCCGTTCAATTTCGGTGGCCAGCAGGAACTCCAGCGCTTCCAGGCGATAGAGAGCAGCCGTCACGTCCGGCCCCCAGACATAGACGCCGTGTCCGCGCAGCACATAGCCGATCGGGGCTTTTCCCGCCTCCAGGGCTGGCGCAAGACGGCTCGCCAGCCGCTGCATATCCTGGTCGTTATCGACCACGAGAAGCGAGGCTGTCACCTGATGGGTGGCGAAGGCGCTCCAGGCCTTGACGATCTCGTATCCTTCGAGGTCGATCGCCGTCGCGTCAGGCAGCGCCAGGGTCAGCGCCGTCGCCGGAACCGAATGGCCGTGCAGAACGGACCCGGCCTCCGGCCAAAGCCGATAGATCTGGCAATGCAGCAGGGTCTCGGCGCTCGGCTTCCCGCCGGGCGTGAGGCTCTGCCCATCGAAATCGACCGCAATGATGTCGCGCGGCGACAGAAATCCCTTGTGGACCCCGCTCCGCGTGATCGCCATGCAGTCATGGCCCATGCGGGCACTCAGGTTGCCGCTGGTCGCCGGAACCCAGCCGCGCTGATCCATGCGCCGGCCAGCGGAGACCAGCGCCTCGGCCAGATCCAGGGGAATCGCGGGCACATCCGCCCCGGCCGGGGAAGCCACGGCAATGCCCGCTCCCGCCAGCCCATCCGCCATCATCACCATGATGCCCGGTCTACCTCTCGCGCGGTTCCAGCCCTCTCGGGGCCAGGACCGGCTCAGCTCTGGGTGTGAACCGTGGTCGTCGGTCGCACGGTGCTCGCGGTCGGAACTTCGGTCCCCGGCGGGGACAGGGTCGCCGCGGGCTTGTCCGATGCCATCGACGCATCGTCATCCTCGGCCATGTTCTTCTTGAAGGATTTGATGCCCTTGGCGAAGTCGCCCATCAGATGACTGACCTTGCCGCTGCCGAACAGCAGGAGCAGGACCAGAATGACGATCAGCCAATGCCAGATGCTCAACGAGCCCATTTTGCCTCCCTCGGGGATAATCCCCCAAGCCTCGCGTCAGATGTCACGGGGGCGGCACCACAGCAAGCCGCATCCCCACGAGGGACATCATAACCCTCCGGCGCGGCTTCCACCAGCGGCTCTGGAAGTTGACCAGTCACGCGACTTGTCCACAGCTTTCTGACGCTCCATCGCGATCTCCCATTGGCGGGGCTGCCCTGCTTCTATACATTATCTAGTAGTTCACAGGCCGAGGGACCACGAGATGGAGTGGAATGACACGATTATCGCGGAACTGAGGGGCCTCTGGTCGGCTGGTCTGTCGACGGCCGAGATCGGGCGCCGCCTGGGTATTTCGAAGAACGCCGTGGTTGGCAAGGCGCATCGCCTCGACCTCTCTCCGCGCCCCTCGCCCATCCGGCGGCAGGAACGTGACCCCAACGCGCCGCCGCCCGCCCCTCGCGCGGTGGGTCCGACACTCGCGCCACTGCCCTCCCGCCCGGCGCCCGCGCCGATGCCCGCCCCGCAGGCGGCGGCACCCGTTGCCAAGGCACCGCCGCCCCGGCGCCTGACCGCCGTGGCCGCGCCCGTTGTCCGCGTGTCCGCCTGCTGCTGGCCGATCGGGGAGCCGGGAAAGCCGAGCTTTCACTTCTGTGATGCCGTCGCCGTGCACGGCAAACCGTACTGCTCCGAGCATGCGCAACTGGCCTACGTAAAAATCAGGGACCGGCGCGAAGACGCCGCGTGACGCAACAGCCGTCGCCGCGCTGCCGGAAAAGGTGCATCCTCCACCCGGAATGAACCGGGTGGGGAATTGTCTTGCCGATCGCTTCCGGTCCGCCGGTATTTCTCTGGCCTGACGAAACGCCCGAGGCCAGGGGATCGGCGCTAGCTTGCCCAACCTGCGGCGATGTCACGCGGAAAGCGCTTCTCTGCCGGTCCGCGCCGGGGGCGGAGCCCGCGTGGCGCCTGCTGAGCTGTCCCGCCTGCGGGTGTGGTTTTTTCGAGACCCAGGCTACCCCGGACTATGCCGATGAGGGCATGAGCGGAGCGTCCACCACCTATTTCCTCCAACAGGGCGCGGCCGTCGACGTTTTTGCGGATATCCTGGCGCATATCCGCAAACCCCCCGGGTCAGCCTATGTCGAGATCGGCTGCGGCTTCGGATTTGGTCTCGACGTCGGCACCCACGGCATGGGCTGGGCGTGCCGCGGCATGGATCCGGCCAAGCTCGCCGAGGTCGGACGCGACCTGCTGGGGGTCGACATCACCCTCGCCTATTTTGATCCCGGCACCGTCGCCGATGCCAGCTGCGACATCGTCATGGCGACGGAGGTTCTCGAGCACCTGCCCGATCCGGTCGCCTTCCTGCGGGAGATCCGCCGCGGCCTGAAGCCCGATGGCATCGTGGTTCTCACCACGCCCGACGTGGCGGCCGTGCGGCCTGCCATCGCCAAATCGGCCCTGAACGCCACGCTCTCGATCGGCCTTCACCTTGTCCTGCATAGTCGGGCGAGCCTGGAGGGCGCTTTGCGGGCCGCCGGCTTCTCCCATGTCCGCATCGAGAGTGACGGCTGGAAGCTGACCGCGTTCGGGTCGCCAGTCCCGCTCGACCTGCGGGACAACCCGGCGGAGAGACATGCGATCGTCAGCGCCTACCTCTGCGGGCGGGCGGAGGCACGGCGCGACCCCGATGACCTGTTCATCGGCTTTGCCGGTCGCGCGTTTTTCGAGGCCGTCTGCGCCATGGACAAGGCCGCCGCCGAAAAGGTGTGGTTCACACTCGATCTTGCGCTGGCGGCGCGATACAATATCTCTATCGATAAGATCGCCGCGCCCCCGGAGGGGCTGTCGGACCTGCCGTTCGATGAGATCGGGTCCGTCGTCCCGTTCAGCCTCGCGGCGATCATGTTGGGGCGCGCCTATCAGCGGCTGAACAGCGGGGAGCCTCGGTCACGCCTGCTGCCACGCTTCGCGGCGATCCGCGCGGTCTGCGGACCACTCTGGAACCGACTGGAAAGCTTGAACCTTGGCGATATGCAGACACGGCAAATCCTCTGGGTGGCTGATGCCGAAGAGTTGCTTTGCCTCGCGGCGGAGGGCGATGCGAGGACGCTCGCAATGATTGGACGTTTGCAGCAATCACCGACCGGCGCCGGGCGGTCCGAAATCGTAAGCCGCGCTGTCGAGATTCTCATCCACGGAGAGCACCCGTTCATGGCGGCCCGGTTGGCGCGCGCCGAGGGCCTTGCCTCGATGCGGACGCCGCGCGATCTCTCCCCCATGGCGATGCTGAACGCTTTCCTCCGCGAGTGCGCCTACAGTCTGAGGCGGCGCGCCCGTGCCCGATAAGCGCCACAAGACGTATGTTCTAGGAGAGGCGATCACCTGGCGCCTGCTCGTCGAGCGCTACCGGACCTCCCGCAACCGCCGGCTGGCCCTCAAGAACCTCAGCCGCCATGCCGTCCGCGTGCTCGTCGCGCGGGTGCCGTCGTTGTCCGCTGCCGTGAACCTCGCGCGCGAGGCCTCCATCCAGGCCAAGATCGCCGTGAGCCTTCCCCTCGGGCTCCTGCACTCGCCCCACCAGGTGCTGGAACACTGGACCGCGCCCGACCGGCCCCTTGGCGAGAAGGTCGCGCTCTTCGTGCATTTCGATGCGGCCGGACGGGTCGCCCCGGCTGCGCGAGACTTCATCGCCAGCCTCGCCGAGGCGGGGCTCGATGTCGTCTTCGTGACCAACTCCGAGCATATCCTCGATGAGGCTCGCGCCTTCCTCGAGCGTCACTGCGCCGCCATCCTGATCCGCCGGAACATCGGCTACGATTTCGGTGCATGGCGGGACGCGCTTGATACGCTCGGCCTGCCCCGCGCCGAAACGCGCGCCATCTTCCTGGTCAATGACAGCGTCTATGGTCCGTTCGCTGACCTCAAGCCGCTTCTCGCAGCGATCGACTTCGAGCGCGCCGATCTCTGGGGCGCGACCGAGAGCTGGCAGCATCGCTACCATCTGCAATCCTTCTTTCTCGGCTGCAGCGAGACGGTTATCCGCGGCCGGGCCTGGCGCAGCTTCTGGCGGTCGGTCCGCCCGGTTCCGTGCAAGGACTGGGTCATCCGTCATTGCGAGATCGGGTTCACCAGCGCCATGGCGCGGGGTGGCGCGCGGTGCGCGGCGATCTTCCCAAGCGCCTCACTGCTGGATGAGCGGGAAATCGAGCGGCTCGAACGGATCATCGACGAAGACGACATCTGGCGCGGCCAGGACAGTCGCCTTCGCGCCGAGGCCATCCATGCCCGGCACATCCTCCGCTGTACGCGGCGCTCGAGGAATATGCTCAACCCGTCGGTCGATCTCTGGCGCCAGCTGATCCAGGCCGGCTACCCCTTCCTGAAGCGCGAACTCCTCCTGCGCAACCCGACCCGGGTCGCCGATGTCTTCGCCTGGGAAGAGGTCGTGAGCGAATCCTTGAAGGCGGATCCTCAGCCCCTGGCCGAGGAGATTCGCCGGTCGCTGGGATCAAGGCTTCCCGACGTCTGGAGCCCGCGTACCGAAGCGGCGCGCGTCAGGTCGAAGACGACGGTTTAGTTTTGCGACTTTAGGTCTCGGACGAGGACGACCAGCGGCGTGCCGCGGCATCATCGGCCGCGCGGGCTTCCACCCAGTGCGCCGAGCCCGCGATCGGATGCTCTTTCTTCCAGAACGGCGCCCCGACCTTGAGCCAATCGATGAGGAAGGCCGTCGCGTCCAAGGCCGACTGGCGATGGCGCGAAGCGGTCAGCACCAGCACGATGCGACCGCCGACCGGGATGCGGCCGATGCGGTGGATGATGCGGCAGCCGCCGAGCGCCCAGCGGCTCTCGGCCTCCGCCGCCGTTCGGGCGATCGCCCGCTCCGTCATGGCCGGATAGTGCTCCAGCGTCATCGCCTCGATCGGCTGCTCCTGGCCCCGCCGAACAATGCCGAGGAAGGAGGCGATGGCGCCTGCATCGCCAGCCTCGGCCTGCAGCCGCTCCATCTCGGCGCCGGGGTCGAAATCCTCGGGACCCACCCGGACGAAGGCCATCCTCAGCCGCCCGTGATCGGAGGAAAGAACGCGATCTCGTCGCCGTCGGCGACCGAAGCCTCGGGCGTCGCGAACTCCTGGTTCACGGCGCAGCGCACCCGCGCCGTATCGGCCAGGGCCTCCACGTAGCCGCCGCCGCGCGATCTCAGCCAGCGCACGAGATCGGCGACGGTCCGGACGCTGGAAGGCGGTTCCACGCGCTCCTCGGCCAGCCCGATGCGCTCGCGCAGCCAGGCGAAATAGAGAATCTGCATCGCCATCATCCAGGCTCCTCGGCTCGGGCACCTGATGTGGCGCTGACCGGGGAGGGGCTCAACGCGGGCTGTTGACGGTGCTGATGGTGCCGTTCGGCATGACCAGCGTGCTGGTGCCGTTGCCGTTGGGAATGAGGATGCCGCCACCCTGCCCGTTGATGGGGGCAAGCGTCTGGTAGTTGGCCGTCCCGCCGGTGATGGTGGCGGGTCCCTGCGGCGTCGTGATGCTCGTGCCGACCTTGGGCATGACGAGATCAGGCGGCTCGGTATAGGGCGCCTTCACGGGTGGCGACATGCCGGCCAGGGGCGGCGGCGCCAAGGACGCGCCGGGGGCGGTGGGCTGATTGGGGACCTGCGGCAGCGGAGTCGTGCCCTGCAACCCGGGCACGGTCCCAAGCCCCGGAATCTGGCCGGGTCCGCTCGGCACCGGTCCCAGCTCCGGCGCCGCGCTGCCGTTCAGGTTCATCTGCTTCTGGATGTCCGCCAGCGTCGGCATCGTCGGAATGGCGGTCGGCCAGACCTGGCCGGTCTCAGGGAGCAGAGCCTCCTGCACGCCGGCACCGCCATAGGCGCGCTGAATGTTGGCGCTGTCGCCCAGCGGCGGGTGCGGGTTGGAGCTGAATGTGTGGGTGTTGCCAATGAAATTGGCAAACCCCGTGCAGCCTGAAAGAAGCAGAAGCCCGGACAGCGCGATCCGCCGCATGGATGTCAAATCCTTGATCTTGCCCGGAACTGGGCACTCGCGGGCCGGGAGGCTCCCGTCACGCTCTCCCTCTCCATGCCACGCCATCAGCCCTGCCATCAAGAAAGGCTGATCTTGCTCGCGGGCCCGGCGGGCTTCGCCTCCTGCCGTTGCAGGCCGGCGGCCTCGGCATAGCGCAGACCGGCAAGGAGATAGTCCCATCCGGTCACGATCGTCAAAACCGCGGAAATCCAGAGCAGGATCGTGCCGATCAGCCAGGGGTGCAGCCAGGGCATGTGCAGCAGCCGCGCGGTGGGATCGCCCGCGATGAGAAACCCCAGGGCCCCGATCTGCGCCGTCGTTTTCCACTTGGCGAGGCGGGTCACGGGCAGCCCCACCCGGATCTCGGCCAGGAACTCGCGCAGGCCGCTGACGAGGATTTCCCGCAACATGATGATGATGGCGGGATACAGTCCCCAGGGTCCGAGCCGGCCGTCCCCCGCCAGCATGATCAGGACCGCGCCGACCAGCAACTTGTCGGCGATGGGGTCCAGCATGCGGCCGAGATCGGAGAATTGCTGGCGGCTCCGCGCGAGCTTTCCGTCCAGGTAATCGGTGACCCCGGCGGCGGCAAAGACGATGCAGGCGGCTAGGTCACCCGCCGGCAGGCGCAGCGAGGCGAGCACGATCAGCACCGGAATGGCGGCGATGCGTGACAGGGTGAGCACGTTGGGTAGGTCGGTGATCATGCGGTCATAGAATAGGCGCGGCGGGGCTCTCAGGAAACGCTTTCCATGCGGACGCCCGGATGAAAATGTGCGTACACCCGGCGGGCCGTCTCCCGGTTGATGCCCGGCACGGCCGCGAGGTCGGTCAATCCCGCCTGCTTCACCCCGCGCGCGGAGCCGAAATGGTGCAGCAGGGCGCGCTTCCGCGCCGCGCCGATCCCCGCAATCTCATCCAGCTCGCTCTGCGAAATCGCGCGGGACCGGCCGGCGCGGTGGGAGGTGATGGCGAAGCGATGCGCCTCGTCGCGCAGGCGCTGAAGGAAGTAGAGCACCGGGTCGCGCGGCGGCAGCTGGAAAGGCGCCGCGCTCGCGGTATGAAACCATTCCCGGCCGGCGTTGCGGTCCGGCCCCTTGGCGATCGCGACCAGCGGGATATCGCCGACGCCCAGCTCCTCCATCACCGCGCGGGCCGCCGATAGCTGTCCGGCGCCGCCGTCGATGATCACCAGATCGGGCCAGTGCGGATCGTCCCGGTCGGCGTGCTCCTTCAAGGCGCGGCCGAAGCGGCGGTGCAGCACCTCCCGCATCATGCCAAAGTCATCGCCCGCCGCCACCGGCCCCTTGATGCCGAATTTCCGGTAGGCCTGCTTCATCAGCCCCTCGGGGCCGGCGACGACCATCACGCCATACGGGTTCGCCCCCATGATGTGGCTGTTGTCGTAAATCTCGATCCGCTCCACGGGCGAGGCCAGGCCAAACAGTTCCGCCGTCGCCTCCATCAGCTTCGCCTGCCCGGCCGTCTCCGCCAGCTTTCGCTCCAGCGTTTCGCGCGCATTGAGCTCGGCATGGGCGACGACCGCCCGCTTCTCGCCCCGCTGGGGAACGGCGAGCGTCACGTGGCGCTCGGCTTTGATCGCCAGCGCCTCGGCGATCAGCAGCCGCTCCGGCACCGGCTGGTTGAGCAGCAGCAGCGGCGGCGGCGCCTTGTCCTCGTAGAACTGGGCGATGAACGCGCCGAGCACCTCGCCCACCTCCTCGGCCTTCGCGTGGCTCGGGAAGAAGGCGCGGTTGCCGTTGTTGCGGCCGCCGCGCACGAAGAACACCTGCACGCAGGTCTGGCCGGCGATCTGCCACGCGGCAATCACATCGGCGTCCGTGAGGCTCGCCGGATTGATGACGCCGGTGCCCTGGACGTGGGTCAGCCCGCGGATACGGTCGCGGAGGGTCGCCGCCCGCTCGAACTCCATCGCGGCGGAGGCCTGGCTCATTTCGGCGGCGAGTTCCTGCTGGACGGTCGCCGCCTTGCCGGTGAGGAAGGCCTTCGCCTGGGCGACCAGCTGGGCGTAGTCCTCCCTGCTGATATGGCCGACGCAGGGCGCCGAGCAGCGCTTGATCTGGAACAGCAGGCAGGGGCGCGTGCGATTGGCGAAGACGCTGTCGGAGCAGGAGCGCAGCAGGAACAGCCGCTCGATCGCGGTCAGGCTCTGGTTGACGGCCCAGGCCGAGGCAAAGGGGCCCCAGTAGCTCCCCTTGCGGGTTTGCGCGCCGCGATGCTTCACCACCTGCGGGAAATCGTGGTCCTCCGCCAGCATGAGCCACGGATAGCTCTTGTCGTCCCGCAGCACGATATTGAAACGCGGGCGCAGCTTTTTGATGAGATTGGCTTCGAGCAGCAGCGCCTCGGGCTCGGTATGGGTGGTGACGATCTCCATCGAGACCGTGTCCATCACCATCCGGCGCAGCCGCTCCGGCAGCCGGCCCAGCTGCGTGTACGACGCGACACGCTTTTTCAGGCTCCTTGCCTTGCCGACGTAGAGCGCGTCGCCCTTCTCGTCGAGCATGCGATAGACGCCCGGGCTGAAGGGCATTGTCTCCAGCGCCGCCTCGATCACCGAGACGCCGCGCGCGGGCGTCGGCGCTATCGGAACAGAGTCGAAAGAACTAGATTTTCCAGTGTCTTGCGTTTCAGTCATAACCCTAAAGATTTAACCCTGCACATGCTGTTCCGGCCCGGAGACTGTGGATATCTCTGTGGAGAGAAGTCTGCGACCGGGGCGGATGCTGGCGTGCGCTCGATGTTGAAAATGTGGGAGAGGAGAACAGGCGGAACGTTTAATTGATTGATCTTTAAGTATATAGTGCCCTCATCACAGGCCGGTGATGAGTTCCGCCCGACATGCCGTTGTAACTATTGAGCCTTCAAGCGCGCGGTGGAAAAACTGTTTCTCTAGAGCGTTCTATCTCTACCCCGGCGGACGCCGCGTCAGCGAAGACGGTGAGCTTCTCCACACTCACCCGCACCGCAAGCACCCGGGGGTCATTGAGGCAGAGGCGAGCGATCTGTTCCGCCATCGTCTCTATCAACTGGACGTGCGCCCGCCCGATCAGGGCGCGCACCCGCTTCGTCATGCCGTCATAATCCACGACGCGCTTCACGTCATCCGGGCCTATGCCGTCGGGATGATCCAGCCCGTCATCGCGCATCTCAAAGGAGATGTTGATGCGGATCGGCTGGCGAGCAGCCTTCTCCTCCGGATAGACGCCGATCCGCGCCTCCAGCACCAGATCGCGGATAAAGACACGGCGCAGCGGCGACGAGGGCCCCGGTGTCGTCACTCGTCGATCTCCGCGTTGAAGGCGCCCCATTGCAGGTGCTGCCCGCCGTCCAGCGCCAGCATCTGGCCGGTGAACGAGGGCAGCGACAGGATCGCCATCACCGCCGCCGCGATTTCCGCGGGCGACGTGCCATGACGGAGCGGGACGGACGCGCATTGGCGGTCGAAATCCGCCTGGCTCTGGCGCGGGCTTGGAACGGCCGGGCCCGGTCCTATGCCGGCCACGCGGATGCGCGGCGCCAGCGCCAGCGCCAGCGTCCGGGTCAGGGTCCACAGCGCGGATTTGCTGATGGTGTAGGAGACGAAGTGCGGCGTGAGAGACCAGACACGCTGGTCGATCATATTCACCACCACGCCATGGGCTTCCGGCGGCAACGCGCTCGCCATTTGCTGCGTCAGCAGAAAGGGCGCCCGCAGGTTGGGTTCCATGTGCTGGTCCCAGCTCTCGCGCGTCACCGTCTGCCACTCGTCCCGGTCGAAGACGCTCGCATTGTTGACGAGCACGCCGATGGGGCCGAGCGCCGCCTCCGCCTGCTCGATGAGCGTCGCCACCGCCGCCTCCTCGGCCAGATCGGCGGCCAGGGCGACGGCGCGGCCGCCGCCGTCGCGGATTTGGGCCGCAAGGGCCTCGGCCTCCGCCGCGCTCCGGTTGTAGTGGATGGCGACGGCGAAGCCGGCGGCGGCCAGGCTTTCCACGATGGCACGGCCGAGCCGCTTGGCGCCCCCGGTCACGAGGGCGGCGCGCGGGATACGAGTGTCGACTGTCATTGTGCGGCGCTCAGCGCCTGCCCCGGCCCGCGCCGCGCGCGGCGCCCGCTTGCGCACCGGCCTGCGCCCCCGGCTTCGCGGCCGGCTTGCCGCGGCCGCCGCCACGGCCGCGGCGCTTCTCGGGGTCGTAGCCACCGCCGCCCGGCCCCAGGGGCTCGGGCATATAGTCGCGCCGGGTCCGGACGCCCGATGACGGCGGCGGCTCGATGCCAAGTTCCAGCGCCTCCAGCCGCTTGAGTTCGTCGCGCAGGCGCGCGGCCTCCTCGAATTCCAGATCCGCGGCGGCAGCCCGCATCCGGCGCTCGATCTCGGCAATGGAGGACCTCAAATCCTTCCCCACGAGTTCGGTCATGCCGGCATCCTTGACCGGCGCCACCGTCACGTAATCCTGCTCGAAGACCGATTCGAGAACCTCGCTGATATGCTTGCGCACCGAGGTCGGCGTGATGCCGTGCGCGGTGTTCCAGGCCTCCTGCTTCGCCCGGCGGCGGTCGGTCTCCTCCAGGGCCGCGCGCAGGCTGCGCGTCATCACGTCCGCGTAGCAGATCACCCGCCCGTCCACATTGCGCGCGGCGCGGCCGATGGTCTGGATGAGGCTCGTCTGGGACCGCAGGAAGCCCTCCTTGTCGGCGTCCAGGATCGCCACCAGCATGCATTCGGGGATATCGAGGCCCTCGCGCAGCAGGTTGATCCCGACCAGCACGTCGAACACACCCAGGCGCAGGTTCCGGATGATCTCGATGCGCTCCAGCGTGTCCACATCCGAGTGCAGGTAGCGCACCTTGACCCCCTGCTCGGTGAGGTATTCGGTGAGATCCTCCGCCATGCGCTTGGTCAGCGTCGTCACCAGCACGCGCCCGCCCATATCCCGCACGCGGCGCACCTCGGCGAGAAGGTCGTCGACCTGCTTCGCGACGGGCCGGATCTCGACGACCGGGTCGATCAGGCCGGTCGGGCGAATGACCTGCTCGGCGAAGCTGCCGCCGGTGCGCTCCATCTCCCAGGGGCCGGGGGTCGCCGAGACGAAGACGGTCTGCGGGCGGAACCGCTCCCACTCCTCGAAGGTCAGCGGCCGGTTATCGGCGCAGCTCGG